>MDTE01188561.1_pt1 | contig 15698 bp, 15 predicted proteins | sample 811231 | NCBI WGS metagenome assembly MDTE01 (sample SAMN05326651, study PRJNA326480) | marine metagenome | isolation source: seawater | place: Indian Ocean: Red Sea | collected 2010
GACCGGTGAAAGCTAACCAGAATTTGGTGATAAAACGGTTGATCATTGCTGTGATTAACTGCCTACGTGGCTCCGGCCTCCAGCGTTTCGCGTTGATCTTCTGCATTGACATCTTGGGTGATCTAACGAAGAGGAGAACGATACAAATTGGCTAAGCGACAAGGATCACCGCGATCGAGCGGTTGGCGTTGTTGGGGAAAGCGCTGAACGCTTCGTTAGCGTCCGGTTGGTAAAAAATTGTCGCCTCTCCGGTGGTGAGTTTCTCCGCAAATCCCCTTACATCGAAACGCCCTGCTGAACTATGAGCAGGATCTGACCGAGCACGAATTCGCCGATCACCAGGCCGACGGCGGCACCAAGCGGAATATCTAATGCGACACGGCTTAGGAACACGTGATAGGCGAGAAGGCCGAGCGTGACCATACCGATTAGTAAGGCACCGAAACCTTGGCCAAGTGGTAGAATCTCGCTCGCTATGATCGTGATTAAGAAGGCTGTGGCGCCAATAACGTTGGCCCAATTATAAACGACGATGTAGAGCGTGTATTTTTCGCTTCGATCGAGGACCGGCACAATGTAACCAAAGATCAAAGGCCACAACACCCAGCCGATGATATAGAATTCGATGTTGAGCAGAACTAAGGAAAACAGACCGTGCGTGGTTTTGAAATCAATCGCGCCGATCACTATGAGCAGTGTGTAAATTGGAAAGACGATGACGGCAGCGAAAAACGATTTCCAGAATCCCCGGATGGAATCGTCAAAAAGTTTTACCGCGTCACGGTTTCCGAGGAGTAACTGCCAGGCGGCGTATATGCCTTCGAATATTTCCTGTTTTGTAATCATCAGCGGCGGAAATACGCCTCCAGCATCGCGAGATAGATTGCCCCAAGTTTTATAATGTCGTCGATGCGAGTGCGTTCGTCCACCTGATGCATAGTCTGGCTTATCAGACCGAACTCAGCGACCGGACAGTAATTTTTGATGAAACGGGCGTCCGACGTGCCGCCGGTAGTGCTGAGTTCCGGCCGTCTTCCCACTACCATTTCGACGGCATTCGAAATCAGGTTCGAGAGTTCGCCAGGTTGGAAGACGAAGGATTCGCCGCTGACCCGTATAGAGAGGTCGTAGTCCGTGCCGTCGGCTGTACCGTTGAGCTTGCCGCGAATCCATTCCGAAAGGCTGTCTGAGCTATGAATGTCGTTAAAGCGTATGTTGAACCGCGCTTCCGCTTTGCCCGGTATGACGTTCTCCGTCGGGTTGCCAATGTCGATGCTGGTGATTTGGAGACTAGAGTTTTGAAAATGTTCATTACCCTCGTCTAGCGGCTCTGCTGTTAGTGCATCGAGCATCTTTACCAGGCGATGCGCAGCGTTGTTTGCGAGATGCGGGTAGGCAACGTGACCTTGGGTTCCTTTGACGGTGAGTATCATATTCATGCTACCGCGTCGGCCAATCTTGACCATCTCGCCGAGTTCTTTTGGGTTTGTTGGTTCACCGACGACGCAGATGTCGAGTTTCTCACCGGCATTATCCAACCAGTCGAGTATCTTCTTTGTACCATTGATTGCCGGGCCTTCCTCGTCGCCGGTGATGAGAAAACTGATTGAACCCTTGAAATGGCCTGTGGCGATGAAGCGTTCGGCGGCTGAGGTGAATGCGGCGATGGCACCTTTCATGTCGGCGGCACCGCGGCCGATAAGCATGCCGTCTCGAATCTCTGCCTTGAACGGGTCGACGGACCATTCTTTGACGGACCCTGTCGGCACAACGTCAGTGTGTCCGGCGAAACAGAAGTTTGGCGGCGCCGTGCCGTAGCGGGCATAGAGATTGTCGACGTCTGGTGTATCTTCATCTGAGAATGGCAGGCGATAGCAGGAGAAGCCCAGTTTCTCTAAGGTCCGCTGCAATAGGTCTAGCGCACCGCCCTCAGCCGGCGTTACACTCGGGCAGCGGATCAAGTCGGCTGTGAATTTGACGGGATCTAACATCATCTTAACTCTCCTTCAACGGCAATATAATGGTTTTTCCTTTATTCAGGGTATTGCCGATCTTCGGGTCAGGCGAGATGTTTCCGTCAGAAGGCACACCGTTGGCATCCGGCTTACTAGGTTGTCCAACGGTACGATCATAATGTGCAGCTTTTCCAGTCACAGTGTACTCTCGTAAAACAGCGGTGTGCCACGTTGCGGGGGGGAGGGGTGAAAATGGTGCGACATTCCTTCGGATGATACGAACCCCTTCTGTGTTTTAAGACCACGCAGTTTTACTCAACAGGTAGTTGGCTCAGGCAATCAACCACGCACTGGCCCGCTTTCGGAAGCTCTCGCAATGGCAATCTGTGATCCAGAATGGCGCAGCTACTGCCACAAAAATAGCCACCTATCCTAAATTGTTCCTTTCTTGCCTAGAAATTCCAAATCTAGGCACTGTATTCCAAAAGACTTGAAACTGAACTTAAGAAAATGACGGAAGAAGAAAACGTGTTCCCTAGTCTCGGAGGAGTTCGTTGATCGATGTCTTAGCGCGGGTTTGTTCGTCGACCGTTTTGACGATGACGCAGCAGTAGAGACTCGGGCCACCGATTTCGCTCGGCAACGCACCTGGCACGACGACGGAATAGGCCGGAACTCGACCCATGAAGATCTCGCCCGAATCGCGATCGACGATCTTGGTCGATTGGCCAATATAGCAACCCATAGCGAGGACCGCCCCGGTCTCAACGATGACGCCTTCGGCAACCTCGGAACGGGCGCCAATGAAGCAGTTATCCTCGATGATCACGGGGTCCGCCTGTAGCGGTTCTAGAACGCCGCCAATGCCGACGCCACCTGAGAGGTGGCAATTCTTGCCGATTTGGGCACAGGAGCCAACCGTAGCCCAGGTGTCGACCATGGTGCCGCTGTCGACATAAGCGCCGAGGTTGACAAAGCTCGGCATTAGGATAGCGCCGGGCGCTACATAGGCGGAGTGGCGCACCACTGAACCGGGAACCGAGCGGAAGCCGGCCTGGCGAAAACGGTCGGCCGTCCAGTTGCGTGACTTGAGCGCGACTTTGTCCCAATAAGGGGCATTTGCCGGGCCGTCCATCGGCTCCATGTCGTTGAGCCGGAATGACAGCAACACCGTTTTCTTTAGCCACTGATTGACGTGCCAGCCACCGTCGTCTTTTTCCGCGACGCGTGCAATCCCGCTGTCCATCAGGTCAAGCGCCGCCTCAACCGCGTCCCGCACTTCTCCTTTGGTGCTGGTGTTGATCGACGCTGCGTCTTCCCAGGCGGCGTCAATGGCTTTTTCAAGATCGTTGTGACTCATCGAATGCCCCTAATTCCCTTATCGAAAAGCGGTGGCGACTCTGTGCGGGGCGGGCGGGTTAGTCAAGCGAGCTTGCACCCTGCGGCTGTCACCTCATCGTTAGATACCGGCGTGCGGGTAGACTCGATCAGAAGGACGTGAACTTTCGTCCTGGAGATTGTGTAGTGTTCGACGCCCTGCGCATTATGAAAATTTCGCTGGGGACAATAGTGACTGTGCGGTCGCGCACCTGTATTTCGTTTTCGCTGTCCAGAGTTAGGAAAAAATTGACAGTATCTTCGTATGAATGTCAGACGAACGGCTCGCCCCTGTTTGGCGGGGTTAGGCGTAGTATTTGGTGATAGGTGCGTAAACCGCGAGGCCGTCGATTTGTCCAAGTTCAAGCGATTCGACAGTTACCGCGTCGGCCACAGCGATGGCGCGGCGTTCGGGCGTGCCATCTATTTTGGTGGCTCCCGCCTGTTGGTTCCCTGCTCCTGCCCATAGCGGCGCAAAAATCACGCCAGCGAGGTCAATCCCGGCGGACGTGGCTTCGCAAAGCAGTACGCGGTGTGTCTCCGGCACCTCAGGCATCCGCACGATCCCGTGATAGATGTTGCGTCGGCGAGAAATTGCATGGTGGAAGGCCTTGCTCGCATTGCCCCCGCCGCCGATCGACAGATAGGCCTCCGTGTCATAGACGTCGAGATTGGGAACCGTATAGACCGCTAAGTATTCCCAGAACTGCGTGTCCTTATTGACTGCTTGGAAGCGTTGAGCGGTGTCCAGCCCCTCGAGTGAGATGAGCTGCCTTAAATAGGTTTCGTACCAGGAGCACCATTCGGTGGTCGTTGACGGATCGCTATAATTCAGCTCTACAGTGTAAATCATCTAGCAGTCCCTGTGCCTCCTCGTTTCAGTGACTTAGGTTGATTGCGATGGCGAAATGGAAAGACGAAGGGAGCCTTGCGTGAGGGCTCTATTGATCGGCGGCACTGGCCCAACCGGCCCACACATCATCCGAGGACTGCTAGAGCGCGGCTATGACGTCACCATGTTGAATCGCGGTAGCCGCGATTCAGCAGTGATCCCGGCTGGGGTTGAGCGGCTGCGAGGTGATCCGCATTTCCCCGATACACTTGAGATGGCGTTTGGAGAGCGATACTTCGACCTCGCGGTCGCGACTTACGGACGCATCCGATACGTAGCGGAAGTCTTAAGCACGCGCACCGACCGGTTGATAACTGTTGGCGGTACACCGAGCTACCGAGGTTTTTCGGATGCGGATCAGAACTTTCCGGCCGGCATGTTGGTGCCGACGCGCGAGGAGGACGCCCGAGTGCAGCGACAGGAAGAGGGCAAATTCGGCTTCCTCGTCAAGACGACAGAAGACGCGGTGATGAACCAGCATGCGGAAGGACACATGAACGTGACTCACTTTCGCTACCCTGTGGTCTACGGGCCGTGGCAGTTGCGAACCGTGATCTTCGAATGGGTGATGCAGCGCTGCCGCGACCGGCGCCCCCACGCCGTACTGCCGGACGGCGGCCTTACGTTGTTGACGCGTGGTTTCTCCGAAAATATGGCGAAAGCGGTGCTGCTCGCTGCTGATAACCCGGCGGCATCGGCCGGGAAAATATATAACTGTGGCGACGAGCGACAGTTCACTCTCGCGCAGTGGGTCGAGATAATTTCAACAGAAATGGATTGGCCGCTCGATATCGTGACGGTCCCGGACGCATACGCCTCGCCGGCACGGGAACTGATCACCTTCTATGGATCAAGCCATCATCAACTACTCGACCTCGACCGGATCAAGCGCGATCTTGGCTATAAGGATGTGGTCGATCCGATGGAGGCAATCCAACGGACTGTGCGTTGGTTGATCGACAACCCGACTGAGCCGAATAAGCTCGCGGAGATTGCCCGCTTTTACGAAATCGAGGACCATCTTGTAGAAATATATAAAAACGCAAGTTTTGCGGCGGCTGCGCTAGATCACGAGGAGAGCGACTACCACCATGCCTACGCTCATCCACGAGAACGAAACCTAATGCGTGACCACCGCAACCGGTGACCGTGTAACGTCGATACGATTCGCTTGCCCTCCGTACCGTTCGTCCCACACCTAACCAACAAAAGAGCGTGGGGTCCGCACCGGGCCCGATATTCGTCCTGGCGGGAACGTCGTTGCGGGCCGGCTATTTTGAGGCGCAAAACTATTGGGTTTTAGGCATTCTTACGCGGATTGAGGGGGGCTACCCACAATACCGTGACAGTCATGCTCCTCATCTTTAGTTGACACCGAAAGAGCACTTTCAGAGCAATTTCTGGGTTGCCGTTGGGGACAGTGAGCCAGAGATTGAGGCGACCGTGGGACTGATTGGTGCCGATCGGATGTCATCTCCATTGACTACCCGCACTTCGACTCGAACTTCCCAAATGTGGCTACCAATCTTCCGAATAACGTTACGCGGGAGACAGCATCGTCGAATTTTCTTTGCGGTGCGGGCCTCTGGGGTTTTGATGAAGAAGCATTCCAAAAAGCGGCGAAGGCGGCGCGGCGGAGTAGATAACCTGGTGGGGTGTTACCTTGCCTGATCCTCGAGCCACTCGACGAGGTCGTCGATGATGTGGTGGACGTGGTCGCCTTTGGCTCCGATGGCGGAGTGGTCGTGGTCGGAGCGGAGCCAGACCGTGGTCATGCCCATCTCGTGCGCTGGCTGCAGGTTGCGGGCGATGTCTTCCAGCATCACCGCGCAGGTCGGGTCGATGTCGTGCTCCGCCACGAAGACCTCGTAGGCCAGGCGTTCCGGCTTTGGCACATAATCGGCGGCGATGATGTCGAATATGCCTTCAAAGTGATGCCTGACGCCGAGCCGGCCTAGTACGTTCTCCGCATGGGCGACGGAGCCGTTGGTAAAGATCAACTTGCGTCCGTCGATCTGGTACAGCACATCGTTGAGAGCGGGATTGGGCGGCACTGGCGTTACGTCGATATCATGCACGTAGTCTAGGAACTCTTCAGGTTTGAGACCATGGTTGTCCATTAATCCGCGCAAGGTTGTGCCATGAGTACGGAAATATTGTTTTTGGATTCGATGAGCCTCCTCCACGTCGACATTAAGCAAATTGCCGATAAACGTCTTCATTTTGACATCTATTTGGGCGAATAGGTTGCAGTCGCGGGGGTAGAGCGTGTTGTCAAGATCGAAGACCCAGACCTGTGCATCTACTCGTTCCACCTTGTTGCTCTCAATCATTTCAGTTTCGTATCAAAGTGCCCGAACCCTGCTCGGTGAAGAGTTCGAGTAGTACTCCATGCGGCACCCTTCCGTCGATGATTACTGCCGCTTCAACTCCCTGGTTTACAGCTTCGATGCAGGTTTCGATCTTTGGGATCATGCCACCTGACAACGTCCCGTTATCCTGCAGTACTTTGCATTCGGTGACGGTCAATTCCGGTATAAGCGCGCCCGACTTGTCGAGCACTCCCGCGACATCCGTCAGCATCAAGAGCCTGGTCGCCCTGAGCGCACCGGCAATAGCGCCGGCAATTGTGTCGGCATTTACATTAAATGTGTTGCCATTGGCGTCCCAGCCGATTGGTGCAACAACCGGTATAATATTTTTCTCGCTCATTGCTTCTAGGATATAGGGGTCGACATTTTCTGGTTCGCCGACAAAACCCAGATCGACAACATTTTCGATATTCAATTCAGCGTCTCTCTTAGTGCGGCTAAGCTTCCGGACACGCACCAGGCCGCCGTCCTTGCCGGAGAGGCCAACAGCGCGGCCGCCTTCCGTCGTAATCTGGGCCACGATAGATTTGTTCACTTGACCAGACAGCACCATCTCGACCACACTGACGGCTTCGGCTGTGGTAACGCGTAATCCGTCAACGAATTCGCTCTTAATGCCAACCTTGTCCAGCATTGCTCCGATCTGCGGTCCGCCCCCGTGCACCACCACCACGTTGATGCCGACCTGACGCATTAATACGATGTCGCGCGCGAATGCTGCCGAGAGAGCATTGTCACCCATGGCATGACCACCGTATTTCACTACAATGGATTTGCCGGCGTGGCGGCGCATGTAGGGCAGGGCTTTGGTGAGGATGTCAGCGCTGGCGAGCCAGTCCTCTTGATGCTGATTGTTCGTGTCGTTCATCGGGCCCAGTGTCCTTTGACGGCTGTGTTTTGATGCGCGTCCTCTTAATGCAAACTAGTTGTGCTGCAAAGTGTCGTCGAGGGCGAGCTTAGCAAGTTCCGAGCGCAGTTCGGGAACACCATCGCCTCGGCGGGCGCTGGTTGTCAGACATTCGGGTGCGCCGGCGCGGTAGTTGGAGACGATTGCGTTGGTTGCTTTAATAATTTGTTGGATCTGTTTAGCCTTGTCCGCTTTGGTCAGAATGACTTGAAAGACTACGGCACTCGATTCTAACAGGTCCATAATATCTCGGTCGATAGGCTTGACACCGTGCCGTGCGTCAATCAGCAGGTAGAGGCGGCGCAGACCGACTCGGCCACGCAGGTAGTCTTTGATTAATCGTGTCCAGGCGTCAATCAAAGGTTTAGGCGCCTTGGCGTAACCGTAACCGGGCATGTCAACTAACATCAGACGGCCGGCGACCTCAAAGAAATTGAGCTGCTGAGTGCGTCCTGGCGTATTACTCGTCCGTGCCAATGACTTTCGGCCGGTCAATGCGTTCAACAGGCTTGACTTTCCGACATTGGAACGCCCTGCGAAAGCGACTTCTGGCAGTATGTCTTCAGGCAACTGTTCAAGTCGCGCCACTCCGAGAAGAAATGTGCTCTCTTGGGCGAACAGGCGGCGACCCGCCTCTTGTTCTTCCACAGCGTTGTAATGCGAATTCAGCTTGCCGCCTTGTTCATCTTCTTCATAATGACCCATTGCTGGCCAATCGAGAGGATGTTGTTCCAGGCCCAATAGATTACGAGGCCTGCAGGGAAAGGCGCCAGGATAAAGGTAAATATTATTGGCATGAAAAGAAATATCTTAGCTTGCAACGGGTCCGCCGGCGTTGGATTTAGACGCTGCTGAAGGAACATGGTCAGGCCCATGATAATTGGCCACAATCCGATATTTACGATCGATAGTATCTCTGGCACATTCCAGGGGATGAGGCCGAAACCGGTAAAAATTGTTAGTGGATCTGGCGCCGAGAGATCGTCGATCCAACCGTAGAATGGCGTTTGACGCATCTCGATGGTTACAAATAGCACCTTGTAGAGGGCGAAAAAGACGGGAATTTGGACCAGCATCGGTAAACATCCAGAGGCAGGATTAACCTTCTCCTTTTTATAGAGATCCATCATTGCCTGATTCAGACGCTGTTTGTCATCGCCGTGGCGTTCCTTCAGCTCCATCATCTTGGGCTGTAACACCTTCATCCGATTCATAGATCGGTATGATTTGTTTGCGAGTGGGAAGAATACTAGCTTGATGACGACAGTCAGGGCTAAAATGGCGAGGCCAAAATTGCCAAACTGAAGGAAGAACCAGTTTAGCATATGAAAGATCGGCTTGGTGAGGAAATAGAACCAGCCCCAATCGACTGCTTTGTCGAAGCCTGCGATGCCAATTTCTTCAGCATATTTGTCGAGTAGCTGAACCTGTTTAGCGCCAGCGAAAAGTCGGTCCACTCGCTCTATGCTGCCGCCAGCTGGTATCAGGATGGGATCGCCAAGATAATCCGTCTGATAGACCGGTTTTAGTCCTCGCCGTCCAGCGTTAAAGCTTGTTTTCAAGCGCTTTTCCGCATCTGGGATAAGCGCCACAAGCCAGTATTTGTCTGTAAATCCGATCCATCCGCCAGTCGTCTCCTGGCGTTCCGGTGGTTGCACCACACCGTCGTCGAAGAGGTCGTCGTAGTCGACCTCTTTCAGAGTTTTATCAAAAACACCTAGAGGACCCTCGTGAAGAATATAGAAACCGAGGATGTCTGGCCGGCTGGTGCGCGAGACGAGGCCATACGGCGAGACGCTCACGTCATAGGAGCCTTTGTTGCGGACTCTTTGGGTCACGGTAACTAGGAAATTCTCGTCGATTCGGAACTCCTGTTCGAAGACTTGTCCCTCGTCGTTATCCCAAGAAAGGGTGATTGGTGTATCTGGCGTCAGGGTGCGACCGTTTGGCGTCCACACGGTTTCCCGCGTCGGCAGCTTTACACCATTTCCAAGCCAGCCAAATTCGACATAGTAAGGTTTATCCGAGTGGGTTGGCTGCAAAAGGTCGATGAGTTCGCTGTTTTTTGATAGCGAAACCCTATAATCCTTTAGCGTCAAATCATCGATGCGAGCGCCAAGCAATGAGATTGAACCCTGGAGACGAGGCGTTTCAATGCGTAGGCGCGGAGCTTTTTTAAGGGCGTTGTTGCGAGAGATGCCAGTACCGGCAAGGTCACCTGAGTTTGGTGCGGCCCCAAGTTGCGGGACGGTGCCGGCCTTGACCGGATTTTCGCCTGCCGGTGCGATCATTTGCTCATCGCCCGATCGCTTGGCTTCCTGCATCTTTTTCTCGGCAGCTTGCTGTTGTTCGTAAGCTGCCTTTTGTTGTTCGATCTTTGGCTGCTCGACCATTACGTTCCAGCTAATCAGAATAACAATGGACAACGCTACGGCGAGAAACAGGTTTTTTTGATCAGCCATTAGGCGTCTCCGGAGTTGCCGAGATCGAGACGACTGGGAACCGGATCGTATCCGGCGCCGCTCCACGGATGGCAGCGTAAAAGACGGCGCACGATCAGCCAGCTGCCGAGCATCGCGCCATGATGCTCTAAAGCCTTTATGGCGTAGGCCGAGCAGTTCGGTGTAAGTCGACAACTGCCCGCCGCCATCCAGGAGAGGGTAAGCTGATAGAAACGCACCGTCGCGTAAAGCGTCTTAGCCGCAAGGCTCATTTTAAAATCCGCTTCATCCATTGCGCCAGACGTCCAGGCGTTTGAGCGCGATTTCCAAGTCCCGTGTTAATGCATCGAACGACCTTCTGGTCGTGCTTGCTCGCGCGATAACGACATAGTCGAATTCCGGCGCTGCGTGCAGAGGCATAACCTTCTCGACCGCCGCACGCAAGCGTCTGCGCGCGCGATTTCGAGTTACAGCGTTACCCACTTTTCTGCTGGCAGTAAATCCGACACTGAGTTCTTCGCTTTTGCTTCCTGCCGGGCTTGACTGTAGGACGAGGCCTCGGGTTGCGCTACTTTGTCGTGCGGCCGCGACGCGCAAGAAGTCGCTCCGCCGTTTTAAGGTTTTGACGGTGCTGACCACGGTATTATGCTGAAAGGCGTTTGCGACCCCTCGCGCGTCTACGAGCTAGTACCCGACGTCCAGCCTTGGTGGCCATACGGTTGCGGAAGCCGTGACGGCGCTTGCGGACGAGTCGGCTCGGCTGAAATGTTCTTTTCATGGCGATTACTCCATCCCGCTTTAGAAGCGGGGCGCTGTATAGAAGGTTGTTGAGCTTAAGTCAACGCATCTGCAGATGTTACTCGATAGTGAATTGCCACACCGAAAGGCGAAATATGCTTTATAGGGTCTAAACAAGTTTTACACCATACTCGGTCTGCTCTTCAAAATTGTGTGATCGCAACGTCCTTCGTTTGGAAGGTGAACTGGAATCCACTTCCACCAAGCTTAGCTCAATTTGCATACCAACTTAATCTGACTAGAAGGATACCCAGTTATAAAGTTCTAAAACTGAAAGTCTTGGGCTTAAGTCGTCTCCCTTCGAGATGCCTAGTAGAGCTATCCGGAAGGGTGAGTGTGAGGGTTCCGGCATGCCGCGGCGCATAAGATGTCATTCGGTATTGCTGCGTCGCAATCGCCGCATTAAATACTCGTTAGGGAGCAAATTTATCTGGATTTTAGGGAGTTCCGATGGAGATAGCCGATGCGAAACCCCTTGTCGCGCGCTCGGTTGCCTCAATGCGGGAACATGTTGTTGCCTGGAAGCATTTAGGCGAACGCGTTGCTGTCGTTCCGACCATGGGGTCACTGCATGGTGGCCATCTCGCGCTTGTAATGGCAGCGCAACGCGACTGTAATCGGGTCATCGTCACCATATTCGTCAATCCGACCCAATTTGCGGACGACGAGGATCTAGATGGTTATCCTCGTGGCGAAGCTGAGGATTTGATGAAGCTTCGGGCGCTTAAAGTAGACCTTGCCTTCGTGCCCGACACGATGCAGATGTATCCAGACGGTTTTGCCACCAAGTTGCATGTGGAAGGCTTGACGGAAGTCTTATGCGGCCTCGGCCGGCCGGCACATTTTGGTGGAGTTGCTACGATCGTTAGTAAGTTGTTCATTCAGTCGCAAGCTGATCGCGCTTATTTTGGAGAAAAGGATTACCAGCAATTCCTTGTCGTGCGGCGGATGGCCCAAGACCTTGATATTCCGATTAAAGTTTTGCCGGTGCCGACGGTGCGCGAACCGGATGGTCTTGCCATGTCCTCGCGCAATATTTACCTATCACCAAAGCAGCGCGCCGTAGCTCCGATGCTCTATAAAGTGCTCAACCGAATGGCGGAACGCATGCGTAACGGCGATAGTGGTGCCGATGCGGTCGGCTGGGGACGCGCTGAATTGGAGAAAGGAAAATTTGATCGAATTGAGTATCTTGAGGTGCGCGATTCCTATACCTTAGCCCCGATAGAAGGAGACGCGTTTGGTGCCCGTGTGTTCGTTGCGGCCCATATTGGTGATACGCGACTAATTGACAACGTTGCAGTTTAGCGAGGCGTGAACTTTATTGACCACCGCCGATTGGCGGTGCATAGGCAAGTTTCACATCCCACGGAAATAAAATCCAGGTGTCCTGGCTTACCTCGGTGATAAAAGTGTCGACTAAGGCCCGGCCTGCGGGCTTCGCGTATATCGTCGCGAAATGTGCTTCAGGTAGCTGACTTCTAACAATCTTCCCTGTGGCACCCGTATCGACGAGATCATCAACGATTAGCCAACCCGACCCATCTTTCGTATCCGCTTCCTTCAGGACGCGGGGCTCTCCCTGATCTTGATGATCGTAAGAGGCTATCCCGATGGTGTCGATCACTCGTATATTGAGCTCTCGGGCGATGATCGAGGCGGGTACGAGACCACCTCGGGTCACGGCGACGATCCCCTTGAAGGGTCCTTCATCAAGCAGTCGCCAGGCAAGTGCTCGAGCGTGGCGATGCAATTCGTCCCATGAGACTGGAAATTCCTTGACTTCGCGTGTTGCCAACTTTGTATCCCCATTACGGGTGGAAATTAAAAACGGCGCCAGAAAAACTTCCTTTAGCGCCGTCTTAAGTGTTTCCAAAATTTACCCTGTCAACGAACGAAAATACGGACCTCGTTGTTTTTGGCATCCGAACTGGTGGTTGCAGACAAGCTGACTTTATGTCCTGGCAATCCCATATCCGCAAGTGCACGGAGCACTCCTTCGGCATTGCGCTTGGCCGCTGTCTTGTTGAGCGCGTTGCGCGCTGGCGAGCCCACTTGAGGGCTAACTGCGACAAGTTGGAACGTGGCGTCCGGTTTGCGGTCAAGTGCACGGCTTACGGCAGTGTATAGCGCACGCTGATACGGTACATTTGGCCTATCGAAGCGAATTACGACTAATGGCTGTTCGGTAGTGCTTGGGATTGGGTCTGATTGCACCTTAGCCGCCGTGCGGGCTCGCGCCTGACTGAACGACCGGTTGACCAAGCTCGTTCCGTAGAGTTCACCGTTCTTGATTGCGAGTGACATAAGTTGGAGATTATGACGTTCGTTGTTTACGTAGGTTGTCTGTCGGTTGACGTCCGCGCTCAATTCGTTAAGCAACCGATCGATTAACACCACTGCTTGATTAACTTCGTCCTCCAGAGCACGCAGCCTTGCGTGATCAAGGTCGACAGCACCGCTCAGCCCATACGTCGCTCGAACACTATCAAGAAGCCAGCTCGCCGTGCCAGCCTCAGCATCGACGTCGCTGGACAGGTCGTTCAATTTCGAAATATTGTCGGCGACAAATTCAATCTGCTTCTGGCCTTCTTTGAGTTGGTTGACCAGTGTCGGATTGCCTGGAGTCGTTCCGGTCTGTAGTTTGGCGTTCATCTGAGCCATTAGGGCGTGGTACTTCTGTGAGGAGGCTGCAGCTTTGTCTCGCAAGCCACGCATTCGCGTGTTCAGATTGCCTATCCGGCCGTTCAGCTTGCCAAGGTCCCCACGCATCGCCGTAACCTTGTTTCCAACGAAGGTTCCGGTCGAACCTGTAGTCGCGGCTGCAGCCCGCTGCGCTGCGCTGGCCACCTTGACCGGTGCCGGCTGAATAGATCGGGCACGATTAGATTTTGTTTTTCGCAGGGGTGACGGCGTTGATGGCGTGCCAACACGTTCTGCTTGAGACGGTGGAATTACGATCCGCTGACGTGGTGCGGATGGCTTTTCGGCGTCCAAAGACGGCCATAGTTCCATGCAGCCCGTTACAAGTAGACCGCACGCCAAAGGCCAGACAAATTTGCTAATTCCATTCATATTCGGCAGCCACCATAAAACTTTATTATTGTAATTGACGCCTACAATACTGTGAATACACGCCGTTTTTCTATTTTTGTCAACTAAAACCGCGCAATAACGCCACTTAAGGGGCTGAGCGGAACAAATTATGATCCGTCCGGAGGCCCGCCCTGAATAGCGCGTATCATAAGGCTCGTTCCTGAGGGGGACAAGTCGCCTCGATCCGTGTTTTGGCGTGTCATTCCGCTTGTCATTGTTATTTGGTTTCAGTAGTGTCGCCCCTCCGCTACGCGCCCGTAGCTCAACTGGATAGAGCGTCTGACTACGGATCAGGAGGTTGGGAGTTCGAATCTTCCCGGGCGCGCCATTTATCTAGTAATCACAGACCTTTCAACAGTAATAAAGCTTAAAAACTTTTGGGCTACCGTCAAACAATAATCAGCGGGTACAATATTCCAAATTTTATAGACTGCAGGTTCTCATGTGCGAGGCTCTAAAAGGTATAGGGCAAAGACAAAATCCGCTAACCTCATCTCTATGAAAGACCGGACAAAAATTATCTCCTTTCTCCGCTGCCGCTAGTTTCACTATTATTGAGGCAACTTATTTATTTGGAAGGGATGTGAGCCATTATTAGCCTGTTTAGTTTGACATTAGATAGGCTTTGATGGTTCAAACTAAAAATAAGTCTTTGTCATTCTTTAGAAGATCATAGGCAGTGCGATTTTTGGTTGAATGCTCTATATCGGACTGATCAAACCGGTCAATCCATTCGAAGAGTTCATCCACGCGCGCCTCTTCGTGATCATCAGTAAGGTCTTTTTCTTTGACGCCAAAACCCATGTTCTCGATACGTTTGTTATATTTGTTAGCTGCTTCCTCATCACCGTTCGATAAGGCTGCTTCGGCCTGGGCAACAATGAACGACCTTTGACATTTAAGTACGTAAATGATGGCCTGTTCGACCGTCTCAATCGACATTTTTCTGACTACCTAAATTATTGATTAGCTAGAGTTATCCCAACTTCTTCAATTTACAATCTATCTTTTTATAAGAACACTATTCAAATGCTGAAGCATATCGCCACAGTTCAGATACAATGCAAATGGGCATTCGGGAAAGGCGCAACTTTAAATCTGAGTAATAATATCGATGGTAATGGCCCACGGTATGAGGCAGAGCGTTTCATACTAGGCTGCATAGGCTTTCAATCAAATATCTTTAATAAGGCCCAATAATTATAAATCATAATTTTAAGAAGCCCCTTCACTGGTTTCGTCCGCAGCCGCCATACGCCAGTCGGACCCACCCTACTCAGTGGCAATTACTCTGTATACCGCTAAGGACTGCGCTGCTTAACTAGGCCGTAGTTCTAGATACATATGTTGGAGTTGAGCGAGCTGGTCTTCGCTTAATCCGACCTCGTGCTTCAGATAAACTTGCAGGGTCTCGTATTTCTTGGCAATCGCATTGAAGGCTGAGCGGAAATAGTCCTCGCGGGCGCTAAAGATCATGGCGACAGTCTGCGGATCCATCCCCGGACGTTCTCGTCCCCCGCGGTCCCAGAATTCGTTGGTCAGTAGGTAGTCGGATAAGACTGTTTCCTCCGATACGCCGAGGGCCCTAAGCACAATTGCGGAGGCCAAACCAGCTCGGTCCTTGCCCGCCGTGCAATGGATCACAATGCGGTCACCATTTAGCAACCTGCCGAATATCTTCCGATAGGCGTGTGCATATAAGAAGGGATATTGCCGGTAGTTGTCCAAGAGATACCTGTGGGCTGCGTCGGCGGCATCCTCAAAAGCCTGTAGCGAGTCTAAGAACGATTCACCTGGGCGACTTTCGAAGCCGAGTTCGAGTACCTCGATCTTTGGGTGTCCAAGTAGACGTGACGGCTC
>MDTE01200289.1_pt1 | contig 15698 bp, 12 predicted proteins | sample 811231 | NCBI WGS metagenome assembly MDTE01 (sample SAMN05326651, study PRJNA326480) | marine metagenome | isolation source: seawater | place: Indian Ocean: Red Sea | collected 2010
CTTCAGTTATTAAAGTGTTTAATTTTGGTTGAATAGATATACTATTATTTAAGAAGTTTTTTACTGAGACAGTTTTTACACCAGGGGATATTGAAGCACCGGAAAAAGAATAAACTCCACATGAGCACAAAAAGCTAATTAATATAATTTTTAAAAAATTTATCATAAATTATATTCTTTTATTTTTCTGTATAAAGTTCTTTCTGAAATCCCTAATTCTTCAGCAGCTTCTTTTCTTTTACCATCATTTCTTGTTAATGATTTTTTTATTAAAATCTTTTCATTTTCCTGAAGTGTTAAATTATTTGTGTTTTTATTTAAATCTTCTAAATCGTTAGGGATCATCATAACAGAAGTTTTATTATCAATATTGTCGATTTGTTCTATATCTTTTTTTTCTTGTTTAGTTTCTTTAATTCTGCCATTTATTAAATCAGAAGTTACTTTTTTTAAATCATTCAGGTCATTTTTCATATCAAATAATACTTTATAGAGAATCTCCCTTTCTGAAAAGTCATTTGATTTATTTTTTTCTTTAAAAACTACAGGAATATTTTCTTTTTTCTTTGGAATATAATGTTCTAACTTTTCACTTGTAATAGTTCTGTCTTTTTCTAAAATTGATATTTGATGTGCAATATTTTTTAATTGTCTTATGTTTCCAGGCCAGTTATAATCAATTAGAGTTTTAAAAGCATTATCCGTTAGTTTAATTGGTGGTATTGCATATTTTTCAGCAAAATCAGCAGCAAATTTTCTAAATAATAAATGTATGTCATCTTTTCTTTTTCTTAAAGGAGGTATTCTAATATTGATATTGTTTAATCTATAATATAGATCTTCTCTAAATTTTCCTTTTGCAACAGCTTTTTCTAAGTTAACATTTGTAGCTCCAATTACCCTAACATTAGTTTTTTTAATTTCGCTTGATCCGACTTTAATAAATTCACCCGTTTCTAAAACTCTTAGTAAGCGAACTTGAGTCGCTAGTGGAAGTTCGCCAACTTCATCCAAAAAAATAGTGCCGCCATTAGCAACTTCAAAATATCCTTTTCTAGTATCACTAGCTCCAGTAAATGCTCCTTTTTCATGGCCAAATAATTCGCTATCAATTGTTCCTTCTGGAATAGCTCCACAGTTTACAGCAATATAATTTTCATGTTTTCTTTGACTAGAGTGGTGTATTATTTTTGGCATTACTTCTTTTCCTGTACCGCTTTCGCCAGTTATTATAACAGAGATATCAGTTGGAGCTACTTGAATAGCCATTTTCATAGCTCGTTCTAGTTCTTCAGAATTTCCATAAATTCCAAATCTTTGTTTTACTTGACTTAATTCAATCATGATAAACTAATTGCTTTTCCTTTTAATGTTGCTGATGTACAATCTGTAACTTCAACATTGACATATTGGCCAGGGGAATAATTTTCTTTTGGGAAAACAACAACAGTATTTTGAGTGTTTCTGCCAAATAATTCAGAATTTGATTTTTTTGAAGTTCCTTCAATAAGAACTTTATGTATTTTTCCTATGTGTTGTTTGTTCCTGAACAAAGAGTGTTTCATCTGAAGATTGATAATTTCCTTAAGTCTTCTTTTTTTAACATCATTAGGAATATCATCTTTTAATTTTCTTTGAGCTAGTGTGTTAGGTCTTTCTGAATAATTAAACATAAATCCAAAATCATATTTTACATAATCCATTAAGCTTAATGTGTCCTTATGTTCTTGTTCTGACTCAGAGCAAAAGCCTGAAATAATATCCATTGATATTCCACAGTCTGGAATGATTTTTCTTATTGCATCAATTCTTTTCATATACCATTCTCTAGAGTATCCTCTGTTCATTAAGTCAAGTATTCTTGTATTGCCTGATTGAACAGGGAGATGAATATAATTACATATATTTTCATGTTTAGACATAATGTGAAGAACTTCATCTGTCATATCTTTTGGGTGAGATGTGGAAAATCTAATTCTTAATTCTGGATTTACTTTTGCAACCATATTTAAAAGTTGAGCAAAATTTGTGCTCTTATCTTGCTCTTTTTTTGTTAGGTTCTTAAAATATTTTTTAGGTCCACCACCATACCATAAGTAGGAGTCAACGTTTTGTCCCAGAAGAGTTACTTCTTTATAACCATCTTGAAATAATTGTTTACATTCATTAACAATACTTTTTGGGTCTCTACTTCTTTCTCGTCCTCTAGTATATGGAACTACACAAAAAGAACACATGTTATCACATCCTCTAGTTATAGATACAAATGCTGTAATTCCATTACCTCCAAGTCTTACCGGGCTAATTTCAGCGTAAGTTTCTTCCTTGGAAAGAATAACATTTACTGCTTTTCTACCATCATCAACTTTCTCTATTAAATTAGGTAAGTCTCGATATGCATCGGGACCAACTACTAAATCTACTAATTTTTCCTCTTCTAAAAATTTGTCTTTGAGTCTTTCAGCCATACAGCCCAAGACACCAACAAGCATTTTAGGATTTTGTTTTTTCTTGATTGCATTATAGACTTTTAGTCTATTTCTTACTGTTTGTTCTGCTTTTTCTCTTATTGAACAAGTATTGACTAGAACAATATCAGCATCTTCAATATTTTGAGTAGTGTTAAAACCTTTTTTAGATAATATTGAAGCTACAATTTCACTATCAGAAAAATTCATTTGACATCCATAGCTTTCAATATACATTTTTCTATTATGAAAATTGCTACTTTCAAAATTAAGTGCTTCACCTTGCCTATTAATATCTATTATCTTTTCTGACATTTTTATGAAAATAAAACCGCAAAGATAAAAAACTTGTAAAATTCTGCCAATTTGTCAGTATTTTTTTTTTTTAAGAAATATTATATTATATATAATATAATCTCATTTAAGTAATGTTAGTGATTTTGTAAATTATAATTTTCTTGTTTTTATTTGCAGAAAAAATCAGTTTAATATAAAGATTTTAATATGTCAAAAAATTTAGTGATTGTAGAGTCACCCGCTAAAGCAAAAACAATTGAAAAGTTTTTAGGTAAAGATTTTTTAGTCAAGTCAAGTGTTGGTCATATTAGAGATTTACCCAAAAAAGGAGGTATGGCAATAGATGTCGATAATGATTTTGAACCTAGTTATGAAATTTCTCCTGATAAAAAAAAGATTGTTTCTGAACTAAATAAATTATCTAAAAAAGCTGATTTAGTTTGGTTAGCTACTGATGAAGATCGTGAAGGGGAAGCGATTGCATGGCATTTAAAACAAGCATTAAATTTAAAAGAATCTAAAATAAAACGTATAGTTTTTAATGAAATCACTAAAACAGCTATAAATTTCGCTGTTAAAAATCCTAGAGCAATAAATAGTAAACTAGTAAGTGCACAACAAGCAAGAAGAGTTCTTGACAGACTAGTGGGTTTTGAACTCTCTCCGGTTCTTTGGAGAAAGATAAAACAAGGTTTGTCAGCTGGTCGAGTTCAATCAGTGGCAGTTCGTCTAATTGTTGAAAGAGAGCGAGAAATTAAAGATTTCAATATTAATTCTTTTTATAAAGTTTCAACTTATTTTAGTAATAATAATTTAAAAATTTTTAAAGCTGAATCAACATCTCGTTTCGAGAAGAAAGAAGATGTTTTAATTTTTTTAGAAAATTTATCGACTTCTAATTTTTCTATTTCTTCATTAACTAAAAAACCTGCAAAAAAGTCTCCAGCAGCTCCATTTACAACATCAACATTACAGCAGGAGGCATCTAGAAAATTAGGTTTTTCAGTATCACAAACAATGAGTGTTGCTCAAAAGCTTTATGAGTCTGGAAATATTACATACATGAGAACTGATAGTACAACTATTTCAAAAGAAGCAATTGATGCAGCAAAAAATCAAATAATAAGTTCTTATGGTGAAGAATATTTTTATTCAAGATCATATACAAAAAAAGTAAAAGGGGCTCAGGAGGCTCATGAAGCAATTCGTCCAACTTATATGGAAAATAAAAAAATTGAAGGAGATAGAAATATGCAACGACTATATGATTTGATATGGAAAAGAACCATAGCATCACAAATGTCTGACGCTAGATTAGAAAGAACTTCTGTTGAGATTCAACCAAGTAAATGTAAAGATAGTTTGTTTGCGAAAGGTGAAATGGTAAACTTTGATGGTTTTTTAAAGGTTTATTTAGAAAGTAAAGATGAAGAGGAAGAGCAAAAAGGCATGTTGCCAAATCTTAAAGTAGGTGATGCCATTAGTTTAGAAAGAATTGAAGCAACAGAACGCTTTACTAAGCCAAAAGCAAGATACACTGAAGCAAGCCTCGTGAAAAAACTCGAAGAACTTGGTATAGGAAGACCATCAACTTATGCATCTACTATCACTACGATACAAAACAGAGGCTATGTTGATAAAGGTCGTAGTGAAGGGTCAGATCGTAAATTTAATTTTATTGAATATAATAATGGAAAATTATTTGATAATATTAAAATCGAAAAAACAGGTGCAGATAAATCTAAGTTAATTCCATCTGATATTGGTATGGTTGTGACAGACTTTTTGATAGATAATTTTGAGCAAGTTATGGACTATAGTTTTACTGCAGATGTAGAAAAAGAGTTTGATCAAATTTCAAGAGGAGAAAAGAAGTGGAATGAAATGATAAAGCAATTTTATAATGTTTTTCATAAACGTGTGAATGAAGTTTCTGAAAACTCGGAAAAAGCAAAAGGAGAGCGCTTATTAGGTAAGGATCCTAAAACTGGTGAAAATGTGTATGTTAAAATTGGTAGATATGGACCTATGGCACAAATAGGGGAGGTTAGTGATGAGAAAAAACCAAGATTTGCATCGCTTTTATCTGATCAAAGCATTCAAAATATATCTTTAGAAGAAACTTTAGATTTATTTAAGCTTCCAAGAGTTCTTGGAAATTTTGAAGATGAAGAAGTTGTTTCAGCTATTGGACGTTTTGGCCCTTATTTAAGACATAAAGGTAAATTTACGTCTTTAAAAAAGGATACTGGAGATGATCCACTAACGATTACTTTAGATCGTGCAATTGAAGTTATAAATAATCAAAGAAAGATAGAGGAAGAAAGGATAATCAATAGATTTGAAGGTGATCCTTTAGTACAAGTCTTGAATGGTCGCTATGGCCCATTTATTCAAATAGGTGAGGGTTCAAGGAAAACAAAGCAAAATATCAGAATACCTAAAGATGTTGATCCTAAAAAACTAACTAGACAAATGTGTTTAGATTTAAGAGATAAATCTAAAAAGTAAAAATAGTTATGGAATTTGAACTAAGTTTTGAGCCTATAAATCACGATTTTTCATCATATAATTCCAATCAAATAGGTGGATTTATTGATGTTTATATGCCTGGAGATTTCCCTGATCTAACAGAGGCAGATGTTGTTTTGTTTGGTGTGCCTGAGTTTAGAGGTTCTATTTTTAATGGTTCGGATAAAGAGGTTGAACAGGTAAGACATGAGTATTATAAACTTTACAGAGGAGTTGAAAGATTAAGAATTGTTGATTTAGGAAACCTCAAAATTGGAAAAGAAAAATCTGATACTTTTTTTTTATTGTCAGAAGTTTTACAAGAATGCCAAAGAAGAGGATTGTTTGCTTTATTGATAGGAGGTGGTCAAGACGCAACATATGCACAATATCATTCAAATGCAGAATTAAAAAAATTAATTAATTTGGCCTGTATTGACTCAACATTTGATTTAGGTTTAAATTCTGATGATTTAAACTCTAAATCTTATCTTTCTAAAATTATCCAACATGAACCTAATTTTCTTTTTAATTTTAGTAATATAGGTTATCAGTCCTTTTTAGTTCCCAATGATGGGGTTAAATTATTAAATAAGTTGTATTTTGATGAGAAGAGATTAGGCGAAGTTAGGTCTGATATTTCAGAAGTAGAACCTTTGCTACGCAATATAGATGTTCTTAGTTTGGATATTAGTAGTATTCGTCTTGCTGATGCTCCTGGTAATTTTAATGGTTCACCCAATGGTTTTTCTGGAGATGAGATATGTAAAATTGTACGTTATGCTGGTTTAAGTGATAGGATAAGTTCTTTTGGCATTTATGAATATGATTTCGCATCTGATATAAATAATCAAACTGCAAAATTAATAGCTCAGATTATGTGGTATTTTTTTGAAGGCTATTTTAATAGAATTAAACGCTTAAAGCCTAATTCAAAAGATTTTATAAAATATCATGTCACAATGTTAAATGGTGAATATAATACTGTTTTTTATAAAAATAAACAATTAGATAAATGGTGGATGGAGATTCCATTAATAGATAATTGTGAAGAGCAATTTAAAAGTCACTGTTTTATTCCATGTTCCTACAAAGATTATGTTATTGCAAGCAATGGTGATATGCCAGAAAGATGGTGGAGAGCATTTCAAAAAATGAATTAACTAGTTGATTTACATGTTATTACTTTAATGTTTTTCTTCTAAAGAAAATTTCTTTATTTTAGCAACGATTTTAAAACGATTTAGTGCTCTAATGTGTATTAATTATACATCAAAAAAGTATTTGATTTTGGCTTTTTTACTAATGCTAGTAAAAATATCTACTGCTCAACAAGATCCGCAGTTTAGTCAAAATATATTTAATAATATAGCGGTTAATCCTGGCTATGCGGGAAGTAATGATGCTATTTGTGCAACTGCACTACATAGAGCACAATGGATGGGCTTCCTTGGTGCTCCTGCAACTACAAGTTTAGGTGTTGAGGCTGCTATTCCTATGCTTCGTGGCGGTTTGGGACTAAACGTTACTACAGATAAAATTGCTCAAAACGAATTTTTATCCTTAAATTTATCTTATGCTTACAGAATTCAATTATCTTCTGGTAATTTAGGTTTAGGATTCTCTGTTGGTATGTTGCAAGATGGTATAAAAGGTGGTGATTATATTGCTCAAGTTCAAACAGATTCTGAAATTCCTGGAGAAGAGAAAGGTTCAGGTTTTGATTTAGGTGCTGGATTGTTTTATAAATCTGAAAAGTTATACTTAGGATTATCAAGCACACATATTAATCAACCTGTTATAGAAACAACTACAGAATTAATTAATATGGTTAGGCACTATTATCTAACTGCTGGTTACAATTATAGTTTCAATGAATCACTAGTCTTAATGCCTTCTGTTTTTGTTAAAAATGACGGAAGAACAACTAGTATGGATTTAAATGCTATTGTTGAATACAATAATCGCTTTTGGGGAGGCGTTACTATAAGACCTGGCGATGCAGCAATAGTTTTAGCTGGAATGCATTTAAACGAAAGTTTAAAATTTGGTATATCATATGATGTTCCAACATCTGAAGTTTCTCATGCTGGATCATTAGAGTTTATGTTAGGATATTGTTTTAAAATAGATTATTCTAAAGTAGTAAAAGGGTTTAAAAACCCTAGGTTGTTATAAAATGTTATCTTTGCAAGCTAACATTAATTCGATCATCACTTATTTGTGATGATTTTGTGGTAAAAAAATAGTGCCTTGTTTATTTGAGGCTTAAAACATAGAAATATGAAAAATTTATTAACATTTTTATTTATTGCTGCTATTTTATCAAGCTGCTCTAAATCTGGTAATGGTGAATTAATTGGTGTCCAAAATAGACCTATATGGAACCCAACTGACCCTTACGGAATGGTATATATTCCTCAGGGTAGCTTCAATATGGGGCCTGGTGACCAAGATGTCCCCTATGCTCATGTTACTCAACATAAAACAGTTTCTATTGCAGCTTTTTATATTGATGAAACTGAGATTACTAATAATGAATATCGTCAATTTGTAAATTGGGTAAGAGATTCTATAGCTCGTGTTTATCTTGCTGACAATGCTGTTCCTGGATATGAATGGATTGAAGAAAGAGATGTCAATGGTTATATCATTCCTCTAGAAGAATTTGTTTTAAATTGGGATAGACCGATAAGATATGATGATCCATTAGTTAGAGATGTATTAGAGCGTGAAGATTTTTATTTACCTGAAAACGAGAGGTTTTATAGTAGAAGAGAATTAGATTCAAGGAATTTAATTTTTGTTTATGAAACACAGGATATCCCTGAAGCATCTAGAAAAATTAATCGCCCGCAAGGTAAAAAAGATCGTTCTGTATATATAAATACAAAAGAAATTAATATATATCCTGACACTTTAGTGTGGTCTCATGATTATGCTTACTCTTACAACGATCCATGGACTAGAAATTATTTTCATCACCCAGCATTTGATGAATATCCAGTTGTAGGTGTTAATTGGCATCAAGCAGTAGCCTTTTCTAAATGGAGAACAAAAATATTAGATGAATATTTAATGGATCGTGATGAACCATTAAATGATGAATTTAGATTACCAACAGAATCTGAATGGGAGTACGCTGCAAGAGGAGGCTTAGATTTATCTCCTTATCCTTGGGGTGGACCTTATACTACAAATGATCAAGGTTGCTTTCTAGCAAATTTTAAGCCTAGAAGAGGTAATTACACTGCTGATGGTGGTGTTAGAACTGTCAAGGTAGCTTCTTATAATCCAAATAACTATGGTCTTTATGATATGGCTGGGAATGTTTCTGAATGGACTGATAATACTTATGATGAATCTGTAATGAGTTTTGCTCATGATATGAACATGGATTTTAAATATGATGCAAAAGAAACAGACCCTAATATTAAAAAAAGAAAAGTGATTAGAGGCGGTTCATGGAAAGATATTTCACATTTTATTCAGACAGGAACAAGAGATTATGAATATCAAGATACAGCTAAATCTTATTTAGGTTTTAGAAATGTTATTTCTTTCCTTGGAAGAGATAAAGTTGATTTCAGATAAAAATTAACAGCTAACCAATATTAAATAGTTTAAATAATTAAAAAATAAAATTAAAATGGCTTTGATAAATCCTAATTCTAAAAAATTCAAAAACTTAATGGCTAAATTATATGGTTGGGGGGCATCCATTGTAATTTTAGGTGCTTTATTTAAACTTATGGATTGGCCTGGAGCTGGTGCAATGCTTACAATTGGCTTAGGTACTGAAGCAGTTATATTTTTCTTCTCTGCTTTTGAAAAGCCGCACGAAGAGCCAGACTGGTCTTTAGTATATCCTGAGCTAGCATACATGAAAGATCCTGATAGTTCTAATCTTACTCCAACTCAAGAGCTTGATAATATGCTTGAAAAAGCAAACGTTGATCAAGCCTTAATCACAAGATTAGGTGATAATTTACGATCATTTAATGAAACAGTTGAAGGTGTTAACAAATCCATGGATGCTGTTGCTGCAACTGGAGATTATAGTGATCAGATGAGAGAAGCAGCAAGAAAGTTAGCTGAAATGAATACTTATTATGACTTGCAACTTAAAACTATGCAAAATATGGGTAATTCTGTAAGTGATACAGAAAAATTCCAACAAGAAATTGCAAGATTAGGAGAGAACTTAGAGTCTCTTAACAAAGTTTACAGTAATATGTTGAACGCAATGAATAAATAACATAACAAAAATTATTTAAAAAAAAATTCATGGCCGGACAAAAGTTATCTCCAAGACAAAAAATGATTGGTATGATGTATCTAGTGTTAACTGCATTGATAGCATTAAATATTTCTAAAGACGTTTTAAAAGCATTTTCTAAAATTAATGGTAGTTTATATAAAACAAACACTAATTTTTCTGAAAAGAATAATGAAGTTTACGCACAGTTTGAGCAGGCTGCATTAACTAATCCAAAAAAATCTGGACCATTTAAAGAAAAAGCATTTTTAGTCAAATCTAATGCTGATCAATTAAATTTAGATTTACAAAGGCTAAAATATGATATGGTAGCAAAAGCTGATGGTAAAGTAAGTTTATTAGTTGATGGCCAAGAAGTTATTATAGAAAAGGGTGTTACTTTTGATCAACTTTCTAACAAAGAAAAAATGGCCTCTTTTTCAAATATAAAAAGAGATAAAGATCGTCAAACATCTTGGGAAATTATGGGTGATGACGGAGGACAAAATCAGGGGTCAACTCTACAAAACAATTTGGAAAAATTTAAAGAGTTAATGATATCTTTTACATCTGAAAATCAATCAATAGTTAATTCTTTAAATGCTACATTTAACTTTTCTAATGTTGAAAAAAACAAAGCTGGCGGTGGAAAAGGCTTGGATACATGGAATGAATCTAATTTCAAACAAATGCCATTAATTGCTGCAGTGACTATTTTAACAAAGATTCAATCGGATGTTAGAAATGCTGAAGCTGATGTTATTAATTTCTTATTACAAGATATAGATGCTACATCTCTCAAGTTTACAGGTGCTGAAGGTCTACAAATAGCTCCTTCAAATTATATTTTTACTGGAGATACTTTTAAAGCTGATGTATTTATTGCTGCAAAAGACTCTACTCAAAATCCAACAATTTATGTGGGCGATTATGAATTAAGTGAAGATGGAACATACAAAATGTCGGGTCAATATGATACAATACCTGTTAAAAGAGGTAAGGGTAAGTACGCTATTCGAACTCGTACCCAGGGTTATAAAAAGTGGGGTGGTTTAATTGAAATGAAGACTGATGATGGTGTTAAATTATACCCATTTAATGGTGAATATTTAGTAGCGGAGAAAAGTGTTGTTATATCTCCTACAAAAATGAATGTATTTTATTTATTAGGTGATAAAATTGGTAACCCTGTTGACATTTCTGTTCCAGGAGTTCCTAAAGATAAAATTTTTGTTTCGTGCAATAATGGAAAAATAGTAAAAAAAGGTCAATCCTGGGAAGTTTTTCCTAGAACTAGAAAAAATGCTACAATATCAATTACTGCAGAAATTAATGGTAAAAGAAAAAGTATGGGATCGATGGAGTTTAGAGTAAAGACTGTTCCAGATCCAGTACCTACATTTACTGGACTTTCAAAAGAGAAAAAAATTGGAAAAGGTGTTTTAGGATCTGGTCAAGTTAGGATGAAAGCTGAACTTAAGTCATTTGACTTTGATTATAAATTTAAAATTACTTCATTTACCATGACATATGAGGGTAATGCAGGTGTTGGAGTTTTAACTACAAGAGGTTCAAGACTAAGTGCAGATATGATTTCCGCTGTTAATGGTTCTAGATCTGGGAGTAAATTATATTTTTCCGCTATTACTGCTAAGGGTGATGATGGAAAGCCAAGACGTTTAAGCGATTTAATAGTTACATTAAAATAATTAGTTATGTTAAAAAGAATTTTATTTATCACATTATCATTATTTCTGATTAATTCAGTTTTTGCACAAGATATTCTAGATGGAAAACCAAATACAAAATTTAAAGATTCTGGTGGTATTGATGGCGCATATAAAAAGGATATTCGAGATGGCGAAAAAGATCGCTTAGAGCAAAAGTATCACCATGTACGAGAAGCAGATGTAATGTGGGCAACAAAAATTTGGAGAGACATTGATTTAAGGGAAAAAATTAATCAAGTATTTTATTATCCTACACAAAGAATTAATGACAGAGCAAGTTTAATAGATGTTTTGATGGATGGTATTAATGCTGGTGACATCACACCTTATGGAAATGCTACTAATGATGATGAGTTTAAAGAACCAATGACAGATTCTCAAATTGCTCGTATAGGTATTGAGGGTACAGGTCAACCAGAAATTTTTGAAGAGTATGATGAGGAGTTAGATTCTGTAATTCAAATCATTGATAATCCAAAATTTGTAACTTCAGAAGTTGTAAGATATAGAATCAAAGAGGAGTGGTTTTTTGATAAACAACGTTCTGTAATGGATGTAAGAATTATTGGAATATGTCCTTTAAAACAAGTAAACAAGGAAGGTTTAGAGGGTCAACTACAACCACTTTTTTGGGTTTATTTTCCAGAAGCAAGAAAGGTGTTAAAAAAAGCTGAAGTTTTTAATCATAGAAAAAATGATGCTGCTAGATTAACTTATGATGATCTATTCCACAAAAGATTTTTCAATAGCTATATTGTAAAAGAGTCAAATAAATATGATAGATATATTAATAAATATAAAGTTGGCTTAGATGCATTGGTCGAAGCTGAAAGAATTAAAGACGAAATCTTTAATTTAGAACACGATCTTTGGGAATATTAAGATTTTAAGAACCCTCAATCCAGAGGGTTTTTTATTTTAAAAAAATAAATGTATGTTAAAAGATAAGATTGCTGTTATTGGTTTAGGTTATGTAGGGATTCCATTGGCTGTAGAATTTGGGAAAAAATTTGAAACAATAGGATATGATATAAATCATCAACGCATTGATGAATTAAAAAATCATTATGATAGAACTTTAGAAATGACTTCATTAGAATTAAAGTCTTCTAAGAGCCTAAAATATACTACTAATCCTGATGATTTAAAAAATTGTAATATTTTTATTATTACTGTTCCTACACCAATTAATAATAAGAATCTGCCTGATCTTAAACCTCTTAAATCATCTAGTAAAGTAGTCGGTAAATTATTAAAAAAAGAAGATATAGTAATTTATGAATCTACAGTTTATCCAGGAGTTACTGAAGATGAATGTGTCCCTATTCTAGAAAAACAATCAGGACTAGTTTTTAATAAAGATTTTTATTGTGGATATAGCCCTGAAAGAATAAATCCTGGAGACAAAGAAAGAACACTTACCAAGATTTTAAAAATAACAAGTGGTTCTAATAAGAAAACATCAAAAAAAGTAGATGATTTATATAAATCAATAATTAAAGCTGGAACACATTTAGCTTCCTCAATCAAAGTTGCAGAGGCTGCAAAGGTTATTGAAAATACTCAACGTGATGTAAATATTGCATTAGTAAATGAATTAGCATTAATTTTTGATGCAATGGGAATTTCTTCTAAAGATGTTCTACAAGCTGCTGGTACTAAGTGGAATTTTTTAAATTTTAAACCTGGTTTAGTTGGAGGTCATTGTATTGGTGTGGACCCATATTATTTAACATATAAAGCTGAAAAAATGGGCTATAAGCCAAATTTAATTTTATCATCTAGAGCAATCAATAATAGAATGTCGTCATATATTGCGAAAAAAACAATTAAACTTTTGATAAACAGCGATAAAAAAATTAAGGGCTCTGAGATACTTGTATTAGGATTAACTTTTAAAGAAAATTGTCCTGATATTAGAAATACAAAAATTGTTGATATTATTGATGATTTATTAGATTTTAAATGTAAGGTTGATTTATATGACCCTTGGATTAATAAAGAAGAGGTCCAGACTATGTATAAAAATTATAATATAATTAACAACCCCTTTAATTCTTCGAAAAAATATTCTGCTATAATAGTTGCTGTAGCTCACAAACAATTTGTTAAACTAAAACAAAAAGATTATGAGAATATTTCTTTAGATGATCCAATTTTAATTGATATAAAAGGAATAGTTAAAAATCCAACCTGGAGATTATAAATGAAAAATTTTGGTTTAATTGGAGCTGCTGGATATATTGCTCCTAGACATATGAAGGCAATTAAAGACACAAAAAATCTTATCACTGTGGCTCTTGATAGATTTGACAGTGTCGGAATAATTGATAAATATTTTCCAGAAGCTAAATTTTTTGTTGAACCTGAGAGATTCGATAGATTTTTGTTTAAAACAAAAAGTACTGAAAATAAGGTTGATTATATTAGTATTTGTTCACCAAATTATTTACATGATGCTCATATACGTTTAGCTTTAAGAAATGATGCTCATGCAATATGTGAAAAACCACTTGTTTTAAATCCATGGAATATTCTAGCATTAGAAGAATTAGAAAAAGAGACAGAAAAAAAGATTTTTAATATTTTACAATTAAGATTACATCCTTCAATTTATGAGCTTAAGAAAAAAATAGATCAAGGGCCTAATGATAAAATTTATGATATTGATTTAAGTTATTTAACAAGTAGAGGTAATTGGTATAATATTTCATGGAAAGGTGATTTAAATAAATCTGGTGGAATTGCAACTAATATTGGTGTCCATTTTTTTGATATGTTAACATGGATTTTTGGTGAAGTAAAAAATAATATTATTCATTTTTTAGAAAAAGATAAGGCAGCTGGATTTCTAGAATTAAAAAAGGCTAGAGTACGATGGTTTTTGAGTATAAACAAAAGTTATATTCCAAAAAAGATACAAGAACAAGGCTCTCAAACTTATAGATCTATTATTATTAATGGAAAGGAGATTGAATTTAGTGGGGGATTTACAGATTTACATACTTTAAGTTATGAGCAGATTTTATTAGGAAATGGTTTTGATTTAAAACAAGCATTACCTTCAATAAAACTTGTTCATGATATAAGAAATTCTATTCCAATTGGATTAAAAGGTGATTATCATCCATTTTGTAAATTATAATGTCTGATTTTTTTAAACATAAAACAACTATAATTGATGAAAATGTTCAAGTAGGTAGAGATACCAAAATATGGCATTTTTCACATATTCTGTCTAACACAAAAATAGGAAAACAGTGTTCTTTTGGACAAAATTGTGTTGTTGGCCCTAATGTAATAATAGGTAATTCAGTTAAAGTCCAAAATAATGTATCTATTTATGATGGAGTAGAAATCGAAGATGATGTTTTTTTAGGTCCATCAATGGTATTTACAAATGTTATAAATCCTAGGAGTTTTATTGTTAGGAAAGATGAGTTTAAAAAAACCTTATTAAAAAAAGGTTGTTCAATAGGAGCCAATGCAACTTTAATATGTGGAATTACTGTTGGCGAGTATGCTTTAGTCGGAGCAGGTAGTGTCGTAACTAAAAATATAAAAAACTTTGAAATTGTTCATGGTGTTCCTGCAAAGCACAAAGGTTGGATAAGTATCTCTGGAAATAAATTAAATTTCGATATTAATGGTTTTGCAAAAGATGATATTGATAATACAATGTATAAATTAGAAAATAATAATGTTATTTTAATTTCATGAAAATACCTTTTATCAATTTAAAAGAGCAATATCAAGAATATAAACAAGAAATAGATTCTGCCATTCAAAAAGTCTTGAGTTCATCAAGGTTTATAATGGGACCTGAGATTTTTGAATTAGAAAAAAACTTATCTGATTATACAGGTTCTCAAAATGTTATTGCATGTAGTAGTGGTACCGATGCCTTACTTTTAGCTTTAATGTCAATTGGTATTAAACCTGGTGATGAAATAATTACATCACCATTTACATTTATTGCAACTGCGGAGGCAATAAGTTATTTAGGTGCTACTCCAGTATTTGTTGATATTGAATTAGAAACATATAATATTAATCATCTATTAATTGAAGAAAAAATTACATCAAAAACCAAAGCTATAATGCCAGTTTCTTTATTTGGCCAAGTTTCTGATATGGATTATATAAATAAAATTGCTGAGGAATATAATTTAATAGTTATTGAAGATGCAGCTCAAAGTTTTGGTGCTACATATAAGAATAAAAAAAGTTGCAATTTGAGTACATTAGCCTGTACGAGCTTTTTTCCAGCTAAACCATTAGGATGTTACGGTGATGGAGGTGCGGTTTTTACAAATAATTCAGAGATTTCTGAGAAAATAAGAATGCTGATTGCACATGGATCGAAAAAAAAATATGTTCATGAAGTTGTTGGTATTAATGGAAGAATGGATACTATTCAAGCAGCTATTTTAA
>MDTE01052805.1_pt1 | contig 15696 bp, 15 predicted proteins | sample 811231 | NCBI WGS metagenome assembly MDTE01 (sample SAMN05326651, study PRJNA326480) | marine metagenome | isolation source: seawater | place: Indian Ocean: Red Sea | collected 2010
CAACGCAAGCGACTTGTTCACGAACGAGTTCATTGACATGAGCATCGGTTTCGCTGAATAACTTCAGACAAAACTAAAAACTGTTTACCGGCCGGACCTAAAAAGGTCCGGCCGGTTTCAGTTCTGACCCATCTAAACTTTCTTCGGGTTCGAATTACTTTCACCCGATTCGGTCTTTTTTGATTAATAGGTAAAAATCTGAATAATGGAAAATTTGATAGAGGCTTTCTGGGGAATCACGATCTCAATAGGTATAAGTGCCCTTATTTTTGTTGGAGCAAATCGCCTTTTTGACCTTGTGGTGGATCGTTGGTTTCTCTTTCGGGCTATATCGGGAGCTCTCTGTGGCGCGATCTTGTCAGCTTTTCTGGTGGGTAACCGACTTGTAAAAGGATCCAGTCTTCTATTCGTAATATTGTGCGCCTTGATTTTTTCAGTCTTGGCATCAATTCCATCTTTAATAAAAAAACGGAAATACCGAATAGCAACAGGTCCGGCAATGGGAGCAGGTGCGGGTTTGATCATCGCTACCTTTCTCAAGGATTCAGTTAACCCAGAGATACAGATCACGAGTGTGCTTGTACTAGTAGTATCAGCAGCACTTCTTTACTCTCTTCCAGCTCTTGCATTCAGAAAGTTCCGGAGCGGTGGATTCTTGTTTTTCATCACGCTCGGTTGGGTGCTAGGCGGTTGGTTGCTGGCAGAAATCGGAGAAGGATCCAAAAGTTCTTCATACCTCTTGACCGTCATAACCTTCTCTTTGCTTGGTGCATCTTTGACCTCAGGTCCTGAACGCGATCTCCTAGGGCGCAATCGTTTTCAGGAAAGAACACGTGTGGGTGTTTTCTTGGGACCAGCTCTCCTATTTGTATCACTAGGTCTGATCATCCCTCTAGGAAGAACAATCTACCTCTCCCTTCACGGGATAAGGGGTAGAGAGTGGGCTGGATTTAAAAACTATGGAGAGATCCTCACAAACAAGTCGAGCGTGGATTTAAGCGACTGGTCAAACATTTTCACCAGCCGTCTTTTCTTGTTGGCACTGCTTCTTATATTCGCAGGTGTCGTGGCTGGTTTATTGTCAGGAAAAAAGCAGGGGAGAGTACTGCATCCGAACGGAAGTTTCCTAACTCCTTCAGCAATAGGTGTATTCTTACTCATCTTTGCGGTCTTCTCTACCCTAAGAGGAACAGTTATAAATAACCTCTGGTGGGTCATAGTGGTCACCTTGTTGTCAACAGGTTTAGGTTTAGTTGCTGCTGTCCTTGCTGATCGTGTCAGATTTGAATCTGCTGCAAAAAGCCTCATTTTTTTACCAATGGCAATTTCCTTTGTGGGTGCAGGAATTATTTGGAAATTCATGTATATCGCCAGACCACCAAAAAAACCTCAGACAGGTTTGTTCAACGCTATTTGGGTAGGACTTGGAAAACTAGGATCAGGGAGCGCTGGACAGATAATAGGTGTTGCAATCCTCGCAATCGTGACAGTCGGTCTGGCGTCACTTAGCCTTTTTGGGATCCGACGGAAACAAATTGCGATTTCCCTTGGTTCCCTTTTCGTATCTTTGCCAGTCCTGTGGGTCCTCTACCGTCTTTTAGGTCCCGGTATAGGAGGTGTCGAAGAAGGTCCCCTAGGCCAACCTATAGGCAAACCTATTTTATTTGTTCAGGAAGGTCCATTTAACAACGTCTGGTTGATGGTTGTTTTGATTTGGATACAGACAGGATTCGCCATGGTGATACTTTCTGCCGCAATTAAGGCCGTCCCAAGTGACCTCATAGAAGCAGCGCGTGTAGACGGAGCAAATGATCGACAGGTCTTCTTTAATGTGACTCTTCCTACGATAACTCCGACAATAAGTGTCATTGTCACCGCTCTAATAGTTTTAGTTATGAAAGTTTTTGACATAGTCCGAGTTATGACAAATGGAAACTTCGGAACCCAAGTAATCGCTAACGAGATGTGGCAGAAGACTTTTACAGAGTTTAATCTCGGACTTGGATCCGCCTTAGCGACAGTTCTCTTTCTAGCAGTCGTGCCAGCGATGGCACTCAATGTCCGTCGGATGCAGCGGAGCGTGACCCAATGACTACTAAAACTCAGAACACACAAATTTCAAGTGATGCTAATTCTGTCGACTCGGTGGGGAAGTTCGTATATCGACTTTTGAAAGCGGTACCGACATGGGCTCTTTGGATACTTGTCGTCATCTGGAGCATACCAACAGGCAGCTTGTTCATAAATTCATTTCGAACCAGAGACGCTCAAAGAGCAACAGGATGGTGGACTTCATTTACGGAAGGTGGTTGGACGTTCGATAACTACACTACCGTTCTTTCTTCACGGCAGTCAGGAGGAATGTGGCAGGCTTTAATCAATTCTTCTGCCATAGCAATACCAGCGACAGTTATACCGGTAACTATCGCTGCAATGGCAGCATACGCATTTGCATGGATTTCGTTTAAAGGTCGTGAGTGGCTTTTCATCGCAACTGTAGCCCTCATGGCACTGCCGAATCAGGTAGCTCTTTTACCACTTTTGCAATTGTTTGCAGGAGGTGCACATTGGACTATCCCCGGTACTGGAACTGTGATTACTCTCTTCCCTGATTTAGACCTCGCTGGTACCACAACTGCTGTCTGGTTGACACACACCGCTTTTGCCATGCCATTCGCTATCTTTCTTCTACATAACTACATTTCGGCACTACCAAAGGAACTATTCGAAGCTGCAAGAATTGATGGTGCCAATCATTTCACAATCTTCTGGCGTCTCGTGGTCCCACTTTCTGTGCCAGCTTTAGCAGCATTCACGATCTTTCAATTTCTGTGGACATGGAACGATTATCTAATCGCTTTGACGATGGTTGGCGGAAACGGAGCCAGTTATCCAGCAACTATCAATATTGCCTCTATGGCAGGTGAGTTCGGTATGAAAGAACACGTGCTTTCAGCAGGAGCTTTCGTGCAGGCAGGAGTTCCTTTGCTGGTTTTCTTCTTCCTGCAGAGATATTTTGTTCGTGGACTACTAGCAGGGTCAGTTAAGTCGTAGTGTTTCTATAGGCTGAAAATTTCAACAAGTCGGATCGAGGAATTAATGTCTGAAAATCTTGTTCTAAAAGAACCTAGAACTATAAGTGAAGACCTGCCAGAGGTAGGTCCTGTCGCTTTCGGTTTGTGGCGCTACACAACGGAGAACCTAGATGAAGCAACTGAACTCTTAGAGACTGCCGTTGAACTTGGTATGAACCTGATCGACAATGCCGATGTTTACGGTTTCGACTGGGGAGGTAAAGGCTTCGGGGCATGTGAAGAACTACTCGGTCGTGTCATCGCAGCGAGTCCCCATCTACGCGATCAGATAGTTATTTCCACCAAAGGAGGTATAGCCCCACCGGTCCCTTATGACTCGAGTTCGAAATATCTACGCTCCGCATGCGAAGGTTCCCTGAAGAGGTTGGGAGTAGAACAGATCGATCTGTACCAAATCCACAGACCAGACTTTTACACCCATCCGTCCGAAGTTGCAGAAACACTTGATTCACTTGTCGCCGAAGGGAAAATTAAAGCTGTAGGAGTTTCAAACTACACTCCGAATCAAGTCTCTGCTCTTTCTTCGCATCTGAATTCTCCGCTGGTTACAACGCAACCAGAATTCTCTGTTAGTTGCCTCACACCACTACGAGATGGAACCCTTGACCAATGCTCCGCCAAAGGCATTACTCCTCTAGCGTGGAGCCCACTTGCAGGAGGAAAATTGGCCACAGGGGAAGACGTGAGACCAGAATTGGTTGAACTTCTTAATGAGTTGGGAGAACGAGAGTCAGTGGACCGAGCTGCTATAGCAGTTGCATTTGTATTAGCCCATCCCACAGCGCCAATAGCAATTGTTGGAACTCAACAAACGGAAAGATTGAAGAGATTAGCTGAAGCAACCAGCGTTAATCTGACTCGTGATGATGTCTATAATCTGATTGAAGCATCAGATGGAGTGCCCCTGCCTTGACAGAAGAAATCCGCTTCGGAATAATCGGCACAGGAATGATGGGAATCGAGCATATCCTCGACCTTCAGGCCATTGAAGGCAACGTAATAACAGCACTTTGTGATACAAATCAAAATTCTCTCAAAACAGCTAAAGAGCTGATTGGTGGAGAAGTGGAGAGCTTCACACACCACCATGAACTGTTGAAAAATGGAGAAGTTGACGCCCTTGTTGTGGCCACTCCAAATATGACGCACACTGAAATACTGCTCGACGTCATTAAGGCGAAAATTCCTGTGATGATCGAAAAACCTCTTTGCACTACAACTTCTGACTGTGCAAAGGTAATTTCCGCTGCTGGTAATGATTCGATGGTGTGGGTCGGGTTGGAGTATCGCTACATGCCTGCTGTTTCAGAACTCATCGATCGTGTGCACGAAGGAATTGTTGGACCTGTTCGAATGGTTTCAATTCGTGAACACAGATTCCCGTTCTTGGAAAAAGTCGAAAATTGGAATCGTTTCAATTCAAATACTGGTGGAACATTCGTTGAGAAGTGCTGCCACTTCTTTGACCTCATGAACCTGATCACCGGAGACCTGCCTGTGAGAGTGATGGCTTCAGGTGGACAGGACGTAAATCACCTGGATGAAGAATATGACGGAGCCACCCCCGACATCATTGACAACGCCTATGTGATAGTTGAGTTTGAGTCAGGTTCTCGAGGGATGTTAGATCTGTGTATGTTTGCAGACGCAACGAAAAATCAGGAAGAAGTTTCTGTCATCGGAGATTTAGGCAAACTTGAAGCCTTGATTCCGGAGTCTGTTATGAGAACCGGTATCAGAGGCAAACACTGGATAGGTTCTGTCGATGAGGTGCATTCTGAAAATCCTGAAATTTTACATGAGGGTACTCACAGCGGGTCCTCTTATGTCGAACATTTAAAGTTTCGTGAAGCACTTTTGAAAGGGAGCGAACCAGAAGTAAGTCTGATTGACGGGTTTTGGTCAGTAGCGGTCGGAGAAGCGGCACATTTATCGGTCGAAAGGAAGTCCATCATAGAGATAGATGAGGTAATTGAAGGGACAGGTATATCTCGATGAGTGATCAGCAGAAAAAACCTGAAATATCCTGGTTTGGTGCTCTCTGTGATGATGACTATGAGTTTTTAGGCGTTGCAGCCCCGGAACTGAGAAGCTCCTGGGAGCATTGCAGCGACATTGTCTTGTGTGCTGAAGAAAATGGATTCGACAACATACTTTTGCCCTCGGGCTATGAATTGGGAATTGATGCCACGTCATTTGCTTCTGCTGTATCAGTGGCAACAAATAGAATCAGACTTCTCCTTGCCGTCCGGATGGGGGAGATGTGGCTACCTCAATTAGCTAGACAAATGGCCACGATTGATCAGATGTCAGGTGGAAGGCTCACTATAAACATCATCTCTAGTGATCTACCCGGACAAAAACTTGAATCCGAGCCTCGTTACAAGAGGACTCAGGAATACATGAAAGTACTAAGAGACCTTCTGAACGGTAACTCCGTTGACTACCATGGCGAATTCGTAGATCTCGAGATTGAAGCCCCGAGAGCTAGGACAGTGTCAGGTCACTGCCCTCCTTTTTATTTTGGCGGTTTTTCCGAAGCTGCCAAAGAGACAGCCGCTATGGAATCAGATGTGTTCCTCACTTGGCCGGACACTGTAAGAGGTGTCGAGTCGATAGTTTCCGATATGAAAGAACGCGCTTCGGGCCATGGACGGGAATTGAAATATGGGTTAAGAGCGCATGTGATTGTAAGGGAAAGTGAAGGAGAAGCGCGCGATGCCGCCAATCGACTTGTGAGTCAGATAGATGACCAGCAGGGAGCAGAAATCCGGAGTCGTTCACTAGATGCAGTGTCGGTTGGCGTTTCCAGACAGACAGAGCTTCGTGAGAATTCAGATGATGACGGCTTCATTGAGGAAAATTTATGGACAGGTGTAGGACGTGCCCGTAGTGGGGCAGGGGCCGCAATAGTAGGAGATCCGGATCAGGTTACACAGAAAATCAAAGCGTATATGGATGCAGGTATTGACGCATTCATTCTCTCCGGTTATCCCCATATTCCTGAGTGCGAGCTATTTGCAGCAAATGTTCTGAACCAGATAGAACATGGTCCTCTGATTTAGTTCCGGAGAGTCAGTTTTATTTAATCGCTAAACGAGTCTCATCGTCGAAGAAATGAATTCTCTCAGTATCAATGGAAACCTCTATCTTTTCTCCAGGTTTAGCTTGACTACGAGGGTCCACTCTTGCGATCATCAGAGGGTTCTCGTCAAGGTCCTTAAGGGCATCAGGATCGCCTGCATCTACAGCTTTGGCATCCATAGGAAAGTGAACGAGCAGGTCTGATCCAAGAGCTTCTGTCAATTCTGTTACAGCTGAAAAAATAGGACGTTCTTTTGAGCCGGCAACAGCCGCATCGTCCATAGCCTCAGGACGGATACCGACCACGACATTTTTCCCCTCGTATCCGGCGAGAGAGCGTTTCTTTTCGAGAATCCCTCTGGCCAGAGGTATTTTGATCCCGCTCATCTCTAAAGACCATTCACCCGCAGTGTTGTTAAGTCTCGCTTCTCTGAGATTCATCGCCGGCGCCCCGATAAATCCTGCCACGAAGAGATTATTAGGCGAGTCGTAGAGAGATGAAGGGCTGTCAATCTGTTGAAGAACGCCATCTTTCATTACGGCTACCCTGTCGCCCATAGTCATCGCTTCAACCTGATCGTGGGTGACATACAGGGTTGTGGCTTCCAGTTTGTGTTGCAGTCGGGTAATCTCCGCGCGCATTTGAACTCGTAATTTTGCGTCAAGGTTCGAAAGTGGCTCGTCCATCAAGAAGACCGAAGGATCGCGGACTATAGCTCGACCCATAGCAACTCTTTGCCTTTGACCGCCGGATAATTGAGCAGGCTTATTTTTTAGCAGAGATTCAAGTTCTAGAATTTTTGCAGCTTCTAAAACTTTGTTGTCAATTTCAGGTTTTGGCATTCCAGAAAGCTTCAAGGCAAAGCCAATGTTCTTTTCGACATCCAGATGCGGGTAGAGGGCGTAATTTTGGAAAACCATTGCAACGTTGCGGTCTTTTGGCTCGACTTCATTCATAGGTTCCCCACCTATTGAAAGCTGTCCTGAAGTGATTTCCTCTAACCCTGCAACCATTCTTAGAGCAGTTGATTTTCCACAACCCGAAGGTCCTACCAGAACGAGAAACTCGCCGTCAGCTATATCGATGCTCAGACCATCGACTGCCTTGAAGCCATTCGGGTAGACCTTCGTAAGTCCTTCTAGCGACAGTTCAGACACTGTGGGAATCTTTCTTCTCAAATACCATTGCAACCTCTAAGACTAGCTGTCCAAACTAACGCTACGCTTAGTGAACTTCCATCCTTGGTCTGTCTTAATCAGTTCATCGGAATAATTTCCGCTCGTCATCATATTAGGTGGTGATCCAGCACTCATTAGAAGCAGATAGCAGCTCGCTGTTGCTGAATTCCCGTTAATTTCGACAACTTGATTGTTTGTCCAATGTCTAACCCCTTTGATTAGTTGAGGGAAGCTGTCACCAGAAACTTCAAGGGCGCTTCTACCTACAATTGGGTCGCTTCCTGGCATTTCTAAAATTCCATCTTCAGTGAAAGTTTCAGCAAAAGCTTTCCCATCTCCTGAATCCGCTGCTTGGTTATATCGATTAGTGAGATGATTAATTTCCATTATTTCTTCCGCGCTCATTAAATCTCCTTAAATGTGATTACAACATTCTGCCCGACTGTAAGGGCGATTAACTAGTTGGCTTGCTCATTACTTCGATTTTGATTTCGCAGAACTAATGGTCTCTTGCTTCCTCAGAAGAGACCCAGTCAATAGCATTACTAATAAGCTTTCGGAAATTTGAATCCATATACGCAGAAGGTCCGTCACCTAGCTGTATGTATGCAATGGGAGATGATTTTTCCCAACGGACCCAGGCGACAAGGCTGCTTCCTTTAGGATGCTTCCATGATTTATTGGAATTCATTTCTCCTTGCATTGCTAGCGCAGCTGAATAGAAATTCGAGGAATCTTCAAAATTAAAACTTGAACGAAGAATAGGGGTCACCGATTCTTCGAAAATGGGGCAGAGGTAGGCTTCATCAGTTATTGAGAAACTTTCAGGCACACCATTGCAAATAGGATGACTCGCATCGACTACCTGAATTTTCTGGTCTGCGTCGAATCGATATCCTGAATCGGGAAATTCAGTTCCGTGAAGTGACCCCGGCTGGTAATGAAATCTGCCACCGATCACATCTGCATAACGTTCCCACGTTGGCCAACCAGCTATCGCGTGATGCAAGAAGACAAGTCCTTGACCTGATTCAAGGAGATCTTCGAAGTTTTCTTTGTACTCAGGGGTTGGATCTGAACAGATAACAGGTGGTTCTGAGTTTCTTCTCAACTCAACTCCGGGGATGTCATAGAAAATAATCGCATCGATGTCTTGGCATTTTTCAGGATTGAGAAAATCTTCGGCTTCCGGATGCTTTTTGTGAAACCAGTCAACGTTTTTGAATGAATCGAAGATTTCGAAGAAAGGGTCCGTTTCAAACGGATGACCTCCAGTAATAACTAAAACCTTTTTCTTCAATTAAGTGTTCCAGCATCTAACATTGCGTTGATAGTTCTTTCAGCGGTGGTTTCAACTAGTTTTCCTAATCTTGGATCATCAGGATTACCGAGGAGGGGGAGGGCACAAGCGATGACAATCCCAAAGAACAAAGACTCTTTGTATCCGACAAGATCATGAGGATAATTGGCAAGTAGTTCAGATTCGTACAATCTGCGTTCTTCAGTTGTCAGACACTGGCACATACAGTACGCAATATCCCATGCAGGTGGACCTGTGCCAAAACCCTGCCAGTCGATTATTACTACACCTTGACTACTGATTATCAGGTTGTCTGGTTTTACGTCGCCGTGAACAATGGTCTGATCCAAGGTGTTGAGATAGCTCATGGTTTCAAGGAATTTTTCTAGAAGGTCTATTTCTTTAAGCGGATCAACGAGTTCACCGCATATATCTTGAAGAACAGGCCATCCTTTTTCGATCATAATTGTCAGATTGTTGATTCGGTCCTGAGAGATCATCGTTTGAACCCAAGGAGTGTCAACCAAATCTTTTCCCTGGGTGTGTAGTTTTGACAGTTCAGTAAAAACTTGTCGGGTGTGGTCAATTCCTATACCACTTATCGAGTCCGAGTCTTTTATGGGTTCTAAGTACTCTAAGAGCATTATGAAATAGGCGCTAGATGGGTCATAAGCTGACGCGAAAAGCGCTGGAAGGCGTAGGTCAAGCTTGGGTGCTAGCTCATGGTAGAACTTGATTTCCCGTTCGAATAACCCTGATCTCTTTGCAGCATTGAGAGATTCTTGTCTATTTGCAGCAAATTTTGCGACTAATTGTTCTCCATCTTCCAGAGAAAGAAGGACCAGATCACCAAGGTTGCCTTTCCCTCCTCCAATTGGACACATTTCAAAACTCTCAACTGATCTATTCAGTGCATCGGAAAGCCATTCTCTGTTCAGCTCTTCGGGACAGGTTGGAAAGGCAACATTCATCAGTAGGTGGCTAGTCCTCCGTCAAGTGAAATGGTTCCTCCGCTGAAACCAGCGCCTTCTTCTGAGGCAAGCAGGAGTGCGAAAGCTGCTATTTCATCGACTGTCACAGGTCTCTGTATAGCAGTGTCTTTTGTGTAGAGAGCGATTACATCAGCTACCTCAGTTAATCCTGATGCGGCTCCCGACTGGTTTTCAAGCATGTCTGTATGCACCAGTCCTGGACAGATGGAATTGATTGTTATCCCTTCTGTGCCGACTTCTTTCGCAGCGGATTTTACGAAACCATTAATTGCATGCTTGTTGGCTGTGTAGCCGGCGATGTTCGCCTTGCCTCGCTTGCCCTCTATAGAAGAAATAGCAATTATCCTTCCTGTTTTGCGAGGGATCATATGCCAGAGTGCTTTACGAGTTCCTCGAAATACATGATTTAGGTTGAAATCGAGCTCGAATTGCCATTCTTCATCTGAAAGTTCAACTACTGGAGCAGTGTCACCCACCCCACCTGCATTCAAAACCATGATGTCGAGTTGACCGAAATTTTCAACGGTAAAGTCGACAAGACCCTCTACAACTTCTTTTTCAGTAACGCTTCCCGGATAGAAAAGAACGTCATCAGCGGCATTCATCTCATCAAGCGCCCGTTGTCCTTTTTCGTCATTACGACTATTGATTACGACTTTTGCTCCCTCAGCTACAAATCTTTCTGCTATTGCACGTCCTATCCCACGTGTTCCACCAGTGATAGCGGCAACTTTCTCATCTAGTTTTCCCATCTTTTTCTTTCTTCTTTTGTTAATCGGTTAAATCAGAATTTATTATGATCTTTCATTGCTTCAAAGCTTCTCCGAGTCATAACACTTGCGAGCTCTTTAACGCGTTTTTCATTTTCATCACTTATCAAAGGAAGCGAGCATGCTATTACTAAACCATAAAGCATCGCATCAGCGTAACCGGCTAGAGCTTCGGCAGGGTCTAGGTTCTTCCCGTTTTCTTTAAGAGAGCTTATATAGCGATCCAAAAGCATTGTTTCGTTCTTTCGGCGTGTTTCTACACTCAAAGATTGCGACATGAAATAAGCTAGATCCCACCCAGCGGGACCTTTAGAGGTGCCTTGCCAATCAACAATGAAAACCTTGTTACCTTCACGGTCAAAAAGAAGATTGTCTGCCCGCAAGTCAGAGTGGATAAGAGTTTTAGGGTGACTTGAGAGCAGATCTAACATCTCGTCAACCCGCTGGGTTATTTCAGTTCCGAATGATATTTCTTGTTCAGTTAATTCTCCTTCGAGCATTTTGCAGAGAGGTTCCCAGCCAGCACCCGCAATAATAGAAAGGTTATTTTTCCTTTGTTCAGGTCCCGGTAACCAATTTATGTTGTTTAGGTCAGAGTTTTCCCACCATGTTGCATGTAATGAAGCAGCCTCGTCTATTACGAGCATTGCTTGTTCCACTGAAATGCCTTGAATCTGATCAACGTTTTCATCAACGTCTATTGCTTCTTGGATAAGCATGAAATGCTCAGTGTCCGGATCGTATGAACCAGAATGAAATTCTGGAGTTCTTATTGGAGTTATAGGGGCTAGTTCATCGTAAAAGCGGAGTTCCCGTTCGTTGTTATTTCCTCTTCTGTTATTTTCCATACTGCCTTCTCTAAGAGCAGGAAATTTGCAAACAAGATTGGTGTTATCTTTACTGCCATCTGAGTAGGAAATATCTAGGAGTAATACAACTCCGAGCATCCCTCTATCGCTGCCAATACGCGTGTATCTGAAAGAGTTAACTTCTTTTCCTAAGCTTTCTGAAAGTATCTCTTCAGTCAGTTCTTCAGGTGAGACAGGGAAGGGGGGCTTCCTCAGCACAGATTACTCAACAGGGTCGCCTGCGAGAACGACTCTGTGCATTACTCGAGCTTCGCTATAGTCAGCTGGTGCATAATGTTGAACGCTTCTGTTATCCCATACGGCTATATCGCCCTCTTCCCATTGGAACCTGAATTGAATTTCGGGCTTTAAGCTGAGGTCACAAAGCATTGGTAACAGTGCTTCATTCTCTTGGGCGTTAAGTTCGTTTATTGCTTGGGTGAAAAGCCTATTTACAAAAATGCATTTTTTGCCTGTTACAGGATGAATCCTAACTACGGGGTGTGAGACAGCGTCTTCAGGAATTTTCTTTGCAATCCGGTTAGCTGCATTAAGTTTTGAACCTCCATGATGGAGGGCTGTTAAACCATCAACAAAATTTTGAGTTGCGGGTGAAAGCAAATCAAAAGCCGCTGACATACTTGCAAACAACGTATCCCCACCAGAACTCGGCAATTTAATCGCTTGGAGAATACTTCCTCTTGGGGGTTCTTTGAGCCAAGTAGCGTCAGTATGCCAATTCGATGAACCACCCTTAGGCTTTCCATCTTCATTATCAATTTTGTGAACAATCTCACTTCCTTCAGTTGTAGGAGCGAAATCATAAGGTACAGGGTCACCGAAGATAGAAGCAGCTGCTACCTGTTGTTCATCATTGAGGTTCTGATTCCTGAAAAATAAGACACCCCATTTATGCCATGCTGAAAGCAACTCATCGGTTTGATCGCTCCCAATTGGACAAGACAGGTCGACATCTTCCACGAAAGCGCCAACAAGACTGTTTGTAGAAGTGATTTTCATTCTGTTTCTAATCCCTTTTGTTTTTTTGTAGAAAAATTCATTGAGTTAACTTATTTCTTAAACGAAATGCTATGTTCAAAAAATGAACGAACCAAATATTTTACTAATAGTTTCTGATCAAGAAAGACAAAGAGACTGGTTACCAACAGATTTCCAGTTGCCGGCACGTCAAAGGATCATAGACAACGGGATCGAATTCACTAGCCATTACACTCACTCTTCTCCATGCTCACCTTCGAGAGCAACTTTGTTCACGGGAGAATACATGGCGAAACATGGAGTTACTGAAAATTCAAGTGCTCCGACAAATACTCAACTTTCAAAAGACTCTGCAACATTAGGAAAAATCCTAAGAGACAATGGTTATTACACGGCTTATAAAGGCAAATGGCATTTGGAGGCAACGCCGACCCCAGACATGGAAGCTTATGGGTTCAGCGACTGGGAAGGTAATGACATGTCATTTTGGGGACTGGCTGGAAGTGGAACAGAATACGACGAGCCAATAGCACGAGATGCCGCCGAATGGATCCGAAATCACGGAAATGACGATTCCCCATGGTTCCTGAGCGTTGGTCTTGTTAATCCACATGACATTATGTGGTTCCCAATCGATCAGCCATGGTACTGGGAAAGAGATCCGGAATACTATAAAAAAGCTGTAGAAAGACTTTCACAACGTGACTGGGGGAGAGAAAATAATCTTCCCGGGTTCCCTTACGAAGTTGAAAGAATATTTTCAGAGTTGCCTCCTAATTTTGATGACGATCTTTTCACAAAACCAGATGTTCATCGAAGATGGATGGATGTACTGTTGAGACGCTCAATTCCAGGTGAGATGAAAAAAGATGACCCAGACATCTGGCTTAGAGCGCTTGACTATTACGCAAAATTGCATGAACTTAACGATCAATGTGTAGGTCACGTTCTATCCGCTTTAGACGATATAGAAGGCTGGGAAAACACCATTGTTATCTTCACATCTGATCATGGGGATCAGTGTGGGTCTCACACTCTTCGTTCCAAAGGTCCATGGAATTATCAGGAGACCATGCGAATACCTTTGTACATTTCAGCACCCGGAATAGTTCAACCGGGTTCGAAGACTGACTCGCTGACATCTCATGTAGATCTGTCACGAACAATACTTGAATTTGCAGGAATCAATCCAAATAACCATCCAACCTATGTAGGGGAGTCCCTTTCACCAGTGTTTGAAGATTCGCAAGCGAAGATACGCGATTATGTGCTTTTTAATCAGGAGTGGCCTTGGTATCCAGGGGTCGAACAATGCCGATACGCAAGTTCAGGAATCTTTGACGGCAGGTACAAATACTGCCGTTATTACGGCATTGGTGGCGGGTTCGACACACATGGTAATCAGTCAGGCGAGCCTGAAATGATTTTCGGTCGTGACGCGTTATTTGAAGAACATGACCATGAGATGTACGACCTCCAGGAAGATCCTTATGAATTGGTCAATTTGGCGGTTGATCGGTCACACAGAGAAGAATTACGTTCTAAGTTTTCAGAGTTGAGATCGATAGAGCATGAATGTTATGGAAACGGCTTCTAACCTCTAGAGAGAAATTACCTGTCCACCTCTGCGAGTTGTTTGCCATTTAAGAACGCGGCGTTCTGCTAAACCGATAACTCCGTTTAATGCAAGTGCCACGACTGCTAGAACCAGCATTAGGGCAAAAGCATCTGCCATATTAAACATGTTTGTGCTGACTAACAGTCTTTGTCCAAGTCCGCGTTTTGAAGCAATAAATTCACCAAAGACTACGGAAAGCATTGCGTAAATTGCAGCGAGTCTTAGAGCACCGAAAACAGCGGGCATTATTCCAGGAATAACCACTTTTTTAAATAGCTGTGATTTGGTAGCTCCCATTGTTGTAGCAAGCATGTTCAAATCTGGATCCACAAGACCTACTGCAGCAGTTGTAGGCATTTGAACGATGAAAAAAACTATTATTGTCGCTAACGCGATTTTTGAACCCATATCAACTCCGTACCAGAGAATTAAAATCGGAGCGAAAGCAATTTTTGGTACAGCATTAGCGAAAACAAGAAATGGTCCAAATATTTTTTGGAGCCTAAGAAAGTATCCGAGAACGATACCTACTATGAAACCTGTTGATCCTCCAATAACAAAGCCCCAAATTGCCTCTTGAAGTGTAACCCAGAGATCTTTCCAGAACATTACGTCATGGTAGTAGTCCGCTAAATATCCCCACACATCAGTTGGTACCGCATAAAAAATAGAGTTAATTTCAGGAAGTGGTTCAAATCCAAAAACCGTTATCGGCACCCCTTTGAAAATCAATTCGTATTGCCATATAAGCAAACCTGTTATGAGAACCAAAAGGCGTAGTAATTGTGTCGGAATATCTAGTTGGCGTATTCTCCATCGGCGAAGTTCTCCAGAATCGGTTTGGGATTTTTCAGAAGTTTCAGGACTCTCAGACGAGCTCATCACGTAACTCCTTCCAAATTTTGTGTTCAGTTTCCGTGAACACAGGATCAAATTTCAATTCATCTACAATTCTCGGTCTAGGTATTGGGACGGTAGTATCTGATTTAATTTTTCCTGGTCTAGCAGTCATCACTATCACACGATCTGCTAGGAGTACGGCTTCTTCCAAATCATGGGTAACGAATATCACAGTTTTGCCAGGGTTCGATTCCCATAAAGATATGAATTCCGACTGCACAGTTAGTCGTGTTTGAGCATCAAGAGCGCCAAATGGTTCGTCAAGAAGCCACAGGTCAGGATCTATGGCTAAGGTTCGTGCTATTGCTACACGTTGTTGCATTCCTTGAGAAAGCATGGAGGGATAGGAGTCAGCAAAGCCTTCAAGTCTGAGTTGTGACAGAAGCTCAAGCGATTTTTTAGATCTCTCTTGTTTTGTCATTCCTCTGATTTCAAGTCCAAGTTCTACGTTTTGCTTTGCTGTTCTCCAAGGACTTAAGGCAGAACGCGCAAGCATGTAACCGATATCTCTACTAGGCCCTTCCACTTCTTGACCGTTTCGTTTAACAGAGCCCAGGGTTGGTTTTATTAAACCCGCAAGCATGTTTAAAATTGTTGTTTTACCACATCCACTAGGTCCTACTATTGCTACAAATTGACCTGTAGGTATTTCAAGACTTGTATTGTCGACTGCTGTGACATTTTCGTTGCGCGGGTCACCATCACCAAAAATAAGAGAGACATTTTCCAGTTCAACAGAGGGTGTGGTCATTGTTTGTCCTTAATTTTCCACATTTGAATATACAAGAAACTGAAACCGGCCGGACCTTTTCAGGTCCGGCCGGTAAACAGTTTTTAGTTTTGTCTGAAGTTATTCAGCGAAACCGATGCTCATGTCAATGAACTCGTTCGTGAACAAGTCGCTTGCGTTG
>MDTE01081949.1_pt1 | contig 15692 bp, 16 predicted proteins | sample 811231 | NCBI WGS metagenome assembly MDTE01 (sample SAMN05326651, study PRJNA326480) | marine metagenome | isolation source: seawater | place: Indian Ocean: Red Sea | collected 2010
AATATCCAGTCGGCGATCTCAATAAAAACTCGATGGCAGAAGTATTCAATAATACCGAGATGAAAGGTATTAGGAAGAACATGCTTTCTAACAAAGCGAGTAAACATTGTGGAAAATGCTATGACCAAGAGAAATCAGGATTTTTTAGTCTGCGTCTAAGTTCTAACAAACACTTTGGACACAATATCGGAATGGTTGATAATACACAACCTGACGGTAGCACTGATTTTGTTATAAAATATTGGGACATAAGATTCAGTAATCTGTGTAATCTGGCCTGCAGAAGTTGTGGTACATGGTTCAGTAGCAATTGGTACGAGGATCACAAAAAATTAACAGGTGCACCTCCTAATCACGCTAAAATTATGAAAGTAGGTAGAAGCAGTGACGATATATGGGAACAAATGTTAGAGCAATTCGAACATGTAGAACAATTTTACTTTGCTGGCGGCGAACCAATAATAATGGAAGAGCACTACAGAATACTTAAAGAATTAGACAAACGTAAGATGTATCATGTGCGCCTTATATACAACACAAACTTTACAAGAACAAAATATAAAGATATAGATGTGTTAGAATTATGGAACAAGTTTGATTCAGTGTCTGTTGGGGCAAGTTTAGATGCAGAAGGTGCCAGGGGAGAGTACATGCGTAAGGGCACAGTATGGAAAGATGTGGTTGCAAACAGGAAACGGATGCTTGAAATATGTCCGCAAGTAGATTTCTACATATCAAGCACAGTTGGACTAATAAATGCTTTACACATTTCTGACTTTCATAGGAATTGGGTGGATCAAGGATTATTGAAACCACAAGATTTCAATTTTAATTTGTTGCAATACCCCTATGCACAAAGGATTGATCTTTTGCCAGACTCCTACAAACAGAAAGTTAAAAAGAAAATTGAAGCACATTTAGAATGGTTGCGGCCTTTGGATACTCTCACCAGGGCCACTAAAGGATTTGAATCTGGATTGGATTACATGATGAGACGAAATAACAACAAAGATATACAACAGTTTAAAGATACAATGAAAAAGATGGACATTATTAGAAATGAGGACATACTTGAAACCTTTCCAGAACTAACGGAGTTATATGAAAAAGATTAAACCAAGCGAAGGTAATAAAACTTTTTGCATGGCACCATGGACACATACATATCTTTCTCCACAAACAGAAAGACGTATGTGTTGTGCATCAAGAGAACCAGCACAGAGTTTCAAGCAGTACATTGATACAGGCAACTCTTCTAACAAATACAAGCCCTTATCTCTGAAAGAACATTGGAATTCCGACCACATGAAGTCTGTGAGACTACGTATGATGGCCGGTGAAGAATTGCCAGAATGCGAAGTTTGTGATCACAAACTATTAAACACCGATGTGTATAGATCATATTGGAACAAAATTTTTCAAAACAAAATTGACGAAGCGTTTGATAAAACCGATGACACAGGTGCCACTACCATGCCAACTATAAGTTTTGATTACAGGTTTAATAATCTTTGCAATTTCAAATGTAGAATGTGCGGAGATATGTTGAGCTCTAGTTGGGAGGCAGAGACTAGGAAGCATAATGATTGGAGTCCTGAATCGAAACCTTGGATGGCGTCACCGTTACGTGAGCAAATCAAATCATTCCAAGACAAAGAGGTGGTACAAGAATTTGTTGATTCTATTGAGACAAAACAAGTGCGTGAAATATACTGGTGCGGTGGAGAGCCACTGATGTGGGATATTCACTGGAAAGCAATGGAAAGAATTGTAGAATTAGGATTTGCCAGTGAAGTTTATGTCAGATACAACACTAATCTAAGTCGTACTTCTTTTAGAAATTCAAATCTTTTTGATCTTTTGGCATATTTTAATGATTGGCAGGTTTGTGCATCGATGGATGGCACAGGCGAAGTGGCCGAATACATAAGAGATGGACTTGACTATGAACAGTGGCTTCGTAATTTCAAAGAAGGGCTATCTGTATCAACTAATCCAAGACAGATGAGGTTGGATTTTACTATCACATTGTTAGGATTACTAGAACTGAAAAATATGTTTGATCTAAGTAAAGAATTGAACACCGAAGTTTTGACAAAGGTAATGTTTACATTCAGCAATGATGAAATATTAAGTCCACTTTCACTGCCAAAAGATCTTTTACATTCAATAATTGATGAGGCACTTGATTACATGGAACCTCGTGCAACTAAAAAACAAAGGGCACTAATTGATGTATTAAAAAATTTAAAGACCAGGGAAACATTTACGCCAACAAAGCAAGGAAAACTAAGGCAGATGTGGATAGATAAAATTAGGAAACAAGACATCACAAAACTTTTGGCTAAGGACAATAGGATTTTAAAATGGTGGACAAATATCTAAAAACAAACATTTGCCCTTTGCCATGGACGCACTTAGAAGTTGATGTGAACGGTGGTGCATCGCCTTGCTGTCTTTACAAAGGATCTGTTCCAAATGTAAAAGTTTACAAACAAAGTTTGAAAAGCATCCAGGATACTCAGTACATGGACAACCTGCGTGAGCAGTTTCGTAAAGGAGAACGGCCAAAAGGTTGCCAAAGTTGTTGGCAGGAAGAAGATGCAGGAAAGATTTCAAAAAGACAAAATTCCTTGTATAAAATGAAAAACAGTCTCACAAACTGGACACCTAACAGCGAGCCAACTTTAAAATTTATTGATTTTAAGTTAGGAAACGTGTGCAATTTAAAATGTAGAATATGCGGTTCTTGGAGTTCTTCGAAATGGGCTCAAGAAGAAATTGATTATGAAAAATCAAAAGGCGGAGACAATCCCCTTGCCCGAAAACAATTGAAAGAAGGCGGATGGCCTAAACAGTACCCACAGTTTTTCGAAGAGCTACAAGAAGACTTGAAATATGTAGAGTACTTCGAGTTCACAGGAGGCGAGCCATTCATGATTAAGGATCACTTCAAGATATTGATGCATTGTGTTGAAAAAGGATACGCCAAGAACATAGACATACACTACAACACAAACGGTACCCAGTTGCCACCGCAGGAAATATTTGATCTATGGAGTTATTTCAAACGTGTTGAAGTAGCATTTAGTATTGATGATGTTGGTGAGCCATTTGAATATCAACGGCACCCTGCTAAATGGAGACACGTGAATGCTAATTTAGTGAAGTTTAAAGAGATGAAAACTGACAACATGGAGTTCCAAATATGTTCTACAGTGACTATTTTCAATGTGTTCAACTGGGCAAAGATGGCATTATGGGTAGCACAGTTCCAACCAAAATTTTTTTATATCAATACGTGTTTTGAGCCTGATGTATTCAATATTCAGACTTTGCCAACACAAGTTAAAAATATAGTGTCTGACAGATACCATATGCTGAAAGATTATCAGCCCAGTATAAGGTTTATGAACGCCGCTGATAGAGACACTCCTCAGATCAGGCAAGAAAGAAAAAGGCGTATTTTACAGACTGATGCGTACAGGCAAGAAAATTTTGGAGATGTATTTCCACTTTTAAATAAAGTTTTGCAAATTTATGAGTAGTAATTTTATAGCAGGCGGTTGTAGTTTTACATATGGATCTGAGTTATCTGATGACGATAAAGGAAAGAAGCCAAGTAATCATGCATGGTCAAGTCAACTTTATCGCCATAGCCAAGTAAATGGTGATTACATTTGCACTGCAAGGCCAGGTATAGGCAATTCAGCAATAGCACGTAGAGTATTCAATGCGGTGGCAAATCTACATGAGATTGAATGTGTTGTGGTGATGTGGACTTTCGTGTCTCGTTACGATTGGGCGATGCCTAGGCATAAAGATTTAGAGTCCACACGTTGGGCATCCATATCACCATGGGACACAAACAGTGGCAATGAAGAGGCATTCAGGAAACTTGCAGGCTCTGAAACACAGCAAGAGTATTGGCGGGCTCGCAAAGATATATTCGAGGATACAGGTGTAAAGCAACTAGCCGAAGCAATTTACAAACATGCGGCTAACGAATATCATGAGACATACCTAAGTTGGAAAAGTATTATATGGTTGCAAAATATTTTGGAAAAAAAGAAAATACCATACATGTTCACTTTGGCCGATAATAGTCTTTTTTATAAAGAATTTGAAGAACATAGTAACCAAGACAAATTTATGGAATCAATGCATAGAGAAATTGATTTTAGCAAATGGTTTTACTTTGGTGAAAGGAAAATGGGCTTTAACCAGTGGGCATATTTAAATGATTACAAAAGAGGTACAACACACCCACTAGACAAAGCACATGAAGATGCTGTAAAATTAATGTTACCAACGTTTAAAAAAATAATAGGAGTAAAATAATGTTTGGCTGGATCAAAAGAATTTTTAAAAAGATTAAAGATGAAATCAAATACAGGAAAAGGATAAAGGAGTTGAAAAAGAAAGATCCTTTCATATACAAATAATATGGCAATCAAACACAGAATAAAATTTAAAGATACAATTAAAAAAGTTCTAGAAAAAGAACCAAAATATGAATTGATAGAACTGCCTTATATTGATTGTGCAGAAGATCCCGTTCGACCCGAGTTAGACCTTGCGTTCAGACAAGCGTATGGAAGAAAAATTTATGGTTGCAGGGACGAAGAAGGAGACATTTGTGCGATTATTTGTTTTGCATTTACAAATCAAGTGCCTAAGTCAGTTGAGGAAATGGATGCATTCAGCAAGGATGCCGCCATGCAGGCAGTACATAGAGCAGGAGTTCAAGGATCAATTGCCATAGCATATACCGTATGGGCCAAGAAAAAAGGTGGCGGCCGGGCAATTGTAAATGAAGTCTACAAGATGATTAAATCTTCCAATCATCTTAACAGATTAGTGACGCTTTCCCCTTTAACGGATATGGCAAGAAATTTCCATATAAAAAATGGTGCGAAAGAATTACAGGTCAATGACACCAGTCAAAATTTTGAATATGTTTTTGAATTGGAAGAGTGGGAAAAATACATGGAAAGGGCTAAAAAGTTTTTTAGAATAAAATGAAAATTTTAATAATGGGACTTCCTGGATCGGGTAAAACAACCTTAGCCAAAGTGCTGGCGCCAATGTTTAATGCAGTTTGGCTGAACGCTGACGAAGTAAGGAAAGATGCCGACGATTGGGACTTCAGCGATGAGGGGAGACTTAGACAAGCAAATAGAATGAAAACTTTAGCTCAGGAGGCATTGTCTAATAACAGAGTTGTTGTTGCTGACTTTGTTTGCCCAACAGAAAGCACTAGAAATGATTTTAATGCGGACTATGTCATTTGGATGGATACTATTAAAGAAGGTAGATTTGCTGACACAAACAAAGTATTTCAAGAACCAAAAGATTATGATTTTCGAGTCAAATATTTCAATGCACAACAATGGGCGTTTTTAATTAAGCAAGACATATTAGCAAAAAAACACAAAGTGGGAGTCCATGACAAGTAAGCATTCAAAAGTTTTGATTATAGGCTCTGGCCCGGCCGGCTACACTGCGGCCATTTACACAGCGAGAGCGTTGCTTAAACCAACGTTGGTTCAGGGTATGCAACCAGGAGGACAACTGACAATAACCACGGATGTTGAAAATTATCCGGGGTTCGGAGATGTAATACAAGGTCCATGGCTAATGCAACAAATGGAAAAACAAGCCAAGGCCGTTGGAACAGATATCATCACAGACATGATAAAAAGTGTTGATTTTACTAAACGTCCTTTTACGGCTGTTGGTGAAGCAGGGCAGATCTACACTGCTGACAGCGTAATAATATCAACTGGTGCTCAGGCAAGATGGCTAGGACTAGAAAGCGAGAAAAAATTTTCTGGCTTTGGAGTATCTGCGTGTGCTACCTGCGATGGTTTCTTCTTTAAAGATAAAGAAGTGATTGTGGTAGGGGGTGGAAACAGTGCTGTTGAAGAGGCATTGTATCTTACAGGTATGGCGTCGAAAGTTTATCTTGTGCATCGTAGGGATAAATTACGTGCAGAAAAAATATTACAAGACAGATTATTTTCACATCCAAAGGTTGAATGTATTTGGAACAGTGAGATAGATGAAATCACAGGTGACGATAGTCCTGTCAGTGTCACCGGAGTGAAACTTAAGAATAGACTCTCAGGTGAAATTACGCAAATGAAAATTGATGGCGTGTTTATTGCTATAGGACATGATCCTGCAACACAAATATTCAAAGATCAGGTAGATATGGATTCAGAAAATTACATTCTTACTTTGCCAGACTCCACTCAAACTAGTGTTGAGGGAGTGTACGCGGCCGGAGATGTCAAAGATAAGACATATAGACAAGCAGTCACGGCGGCGGGCATGGGTTGTATGGCCGCATTGGAGGCAGAAAAGTTTTTGGCCAGCAAAGGAGCGTAATGAAAATACTAGGCATCAATTGCATGAATCATGATGCCGCAATGGCAATAGTAGAAGATGGAAAAATATTATGGGCGGCCCACTCCGAACGCTATTCCAAAATAAAAAATGATCATTTCCTTAATGATGATATTGTAGCAGAAGCAAGGAGAATAGGCTGGAAGAAAGTAATTTACTATGAAAAGCCAATTCTCAAAAAGACAAGGCAACTGTATGCTGGACAGTATGGACTAGCATTTGATAGTGCGGAGTTACCACAGCATCATTTAAACAAGTTCAATATTAAGATCGATGAATATGTAAAACATCATGACAGTCACGCCGCGGCTGGTTATTATACATCAAAATTTAAGGACGCAGTTATACTTACAGTTGATGCAATTGGCGAGTGGGAAACAATTTCAATATCTAAAGGCTATAATCAAAAAGCAATAGAAAGGATGGAAGAAATAAAATATCCACACAGCCTTGGAATACTTTATTCCGCCTTTACAGATCGATGTGGTCTGAAAGCCGCCGAAGAAGAATATATATTAATGGGCATGGCCGCATATGGCACACCAAAATACAAAGAAGCAATATACAAAGATTTTGTTACCAGGAATCCGTTCAGGCTCAAAAGAAATTTGCACAAAGGTATTGGTGATTGGCAACCAAATGCAGACGTAATGGATCTTGCCGCAAGTGTGCAATCTGTTTTAGAGGATTGTTTAACCGACCTTTGGCAAAGGGCAAGTCGATATGCAGGCTTTGGCAATGACAACCTAGTGTATGCAGGAGGAGTGGCACTAAACTGTGCGGCAAACAGAACACTGGCTAACCTAGGACTATTTGATAATATTTGGATAATACCTAACCCTGGTGATGCAGGAAGTTCTCTAGGATGCATAGCCGCACATGAAAATATGCAATTGGATTGGTCACACCCATTTCTTGGTCACAACATAGAAGGAGAGTATCCGGTCGATTCAATAATAAGAGAACTTAAAGAAAACAAAATGGTCGGAGTGGCAAATGGCAGAGCAGAGTTCGGACCTAGGGCACTTGGTAATAGATCACTGTTAGCGGATCCTCGAGGCAACGACATCAAAGATTTGGTAAACGGAATTAAGAAGCGACAGAAGTTTAGACCATTCGCACCTGCCATACTAGAAGAGGATGTAAACACCTATTTTAGGCTACCTACCGGTGTCAAAAACACCCCTTATATGCAATATACAGCGGCGTGTACGCATGGTAAAGACTTTCCTGCTATAATACACCATGATCACACTTCTAGGGTCCAAACGGTGCGTAAAACAGACAATCCAGGCTTTCATGCTCTGCTTACAGAATGGAAAAAACAGACAGGTTGTCCGATGTTGTTAAACACTAGTTTGAACATAAAGGGCCAACCTATGGTAAATGATCGAACAGACGCCAAAGCATTTACCAAACATTATGGAGTAAATGTCTTATGATAAAATTTGGTGGCATAGATAGAATTTACGATGCATACAGTTGGAGGATCACTAGAAAAGCAAAAGAGGTATGGAAAACTGGCAAGGTAATAAGCAGTAGGCACACAGATGGGTCACCACTGGATAAGTTCGAGAAAGCCATAGCAAAATTTACAAACAGAAAGTATGCAGTAGGAGTGGGAAGCGGTACCGATGCATTGTACTTTGCCTTGAGGGCAAAAGGTATAGGTCCTAGCAGTACAGTCCTATGTCCGGCAATCAGTTACTACGCCACGTCGGAGGCAATTAAACGGACTGGTGCAACCATACAGTTTGCTGATGTGAACAACAAAGCACTGATATCTAATCTTCCTGACTTTGGCTTGCCTAGTGCTGTGGTGTACGTAAATTTATTTGGCAATCTGGCCGATTATGATTACTTGAAAAAATATTGTAGTAGTAGAGGAATACCTCTGATTGAAGATGCGGCCCAGAGCCTTGGAAGTTACTACCATAAGATTCCTAGCGGAAAACTTGGAGACATCAGCAGTTTGAGTTTTGCTCCGACCAAACCTTTGCCATGTTTTGGCAATGCAGGCATGGTGCTTACTGATAATGAATCAGAAAGAGATCTTGTCAGGAGTCTTAGATATCATGCAACAGGAACGGCAAAATTGCCATATGGATATAATTCTTGCATAAGCAACGATCATGCGAACATCTTAAACTTTCTTTTAACAAAATATAAAAGTCTACTGGCGAGAACACAGAAAGTAAGAAAGTTGTATGACACAAAACTATCAGATATGGGAATAGTTTCAATTCAAACTAGCAATGGCACTGTGTCAAATAATCATAAACTGGTTATCTGTGTGGATGATCGAGATAATTTAAAAAAGTTTTTACAAGATAAGGAAATAGAAACACAAATACATTATACCCAACCTATGTCAAAAATGAAAATGTTTAAGACAGATTTGGAAATGCCTAACGCTGATAAATTTTGTGAAAAGGCTTTGTCGCTACCTATACATCCTTTTATGAAAGAAAAAGAAATAGAGTTTGTTTGTAGGTGTATCGGAGAGTTTTATGGCTTTTGATAGTGTACAGGTCAGGTTCAAAAACACTATTCACAGGCCTTCTCCCTTTGCAAATACAAGAGAGGTACCATTTGTAGGCAGTTACTTTGAAGTGCTCAAGGCAGTAATTGGTGATATCAAAACTGAGTATTTTTGGTTCTTTTCAAATTTCATGGATATAAAGACAGTTGACCTTGACTACATTCCAGAGCAACACGAAAGTAAGCAATTGCATGTTTGGTATAATACTCATCCTTTAGGTGGCACTAATAAAGAAGGCAATGTCATGCTAGTGCCAACCAAAGAATTCAAAAAACAAATGGAAAATTTAAAACATCTTAGAGACTTCAAGGATATAAATTATCATCCGCACAGCAATCTGTTTCAGAATTGGATCCCAAAAACTACTTTCAAACTACGAGATCCATATGAAGACTACAATAGACAAGAATCTAGTTACTACAAGTGGCTGAAAAACAAAGACTGTGATGTAGAGTTTCCTAATTTCTTTCCAAGTTTCTGGGAGGACGTAAAAATTTATAGTTGGGGAGAAACCAAAGATATTATGTTGGTTCCACACACAGATAATATTAAACAATTTTATGACATAAAAAGAAGTGTGAATTTTGATCTTGACTACAATGTTCGTCCGATGGATATTGTGTTTATTTCATACGACGAGCCAAGTGCTGAAAAAAGGTTCAAAAAGTTGAAAGAAAAATTTCCAAGGGCAAAATGGTGTAAAGGTGTGCAAGGACAAACTCTTGCATATATTACTGCGGCTAGTATGAGTGAAACTGATTATTTCTTTGCAGTTTTTCCTAAAAGTGAAATAGCAGAAGGTTTTGATTTCAGTTTTCAACCTGATAGATTCAGGAATCCGTGTCATTATATATTTGACTGCTACATTCCAACATTAGATCTACGATATGGTTGGGGCGGCATAATACTTTACAATAAAAAACTGGTCATGAAGACAACAAAACCGCAATTGGATTTTACGATGAGTCAAGATCATCATTCTGTACCGATCCTATCTGCCATCAGTAATTGCAATGAAACTCCTTTATTGGCCTATAGATCTTCATTTAGGGAAGTTATTAAATTATTACAAATGAAGCCAACAGTTGAATCACAGTATCGTTTGAAAAAATGGATGACTTTAGGAAAAGGACCTAACGCAAAATGGCTTCATAGAGGTGCCATTGACGGAAAAGATTACTTTGAAACCTACAAAGATCAATACAACAAACTAATGTACTCGTATGATTATGAATGGATCAAAGATAAATTTATATCCTCATACCCAACTGAAATTTTGGATTAATTTCGAGATTATCAAAATAGAAAGGTTGTTGCAAAAACCAATTAATGTATTTTGGGATTCCTTCTTCGATGTCTATTGTCGGATTAAAATTCATCATTGTTTTTGCTTTATCACTGTTTAAAGTGTCCCTATTTGGATAAAAACTATCATGCGGTTTAGTGATAATTTCACCAAGTCCTAGTTTGTCCTTAATTATTTCAGCCGCGTCAACAATTTTTCTTCCGTTCCCTCTTGTGCAATTAAAAGTTTCATTTACGACTTGATTAGTGGTAGCCAATGCAAAATAGTTTGCCACATCAAGCACGTTAGAAAAATCTAACTTGTTTTCAGGTCCTTGCACAGTCATCTGTCCAGTGGTAAGCACACTCTTCAACAATTGGCTTATTACTCTAGTGATTGTGTCTTTTTCACCATAAAGTGCAGAAGGCCTCATTATTACATAGTTGAGGTCATGTTCTCTGTGCCATATCTTACACATCACTTCTCCTTGCCTTTTGTATGAACCATATAAGGTGTTTGGTTTTGGAACAACATTTTCATCAGGTATCTTGTTATCAAATTCTCCATACACCATACTACTTGACGCATAAACAATCTTCTCGACTTTATGCTTCACACAAAGATCTAAAATGTAAGCAGTCGCAGTTACCATGTTATTAGTGGCGTCAAGAACATTTCTCTTGACCATTCTTGCGTTAGGATATGTGGCCACGTGTATGACCCGCTGTGGTTTAAAGTCTTCAAATGTCTGTTCCATGAATTGCACGTTTTCAATTTGTCCAATGTATTCTTTGTCAGTACCAGTTATTGATTTTCTTTGATTCAATATTGGATGGTACTCCCAGTCAGGGAAAGTGTAGTATTGATGATAACAGTCAACTATGCCTATAGTGTGACCCTGTGCTTTAAGATTTTGGCATATGTGACTGCCGATAAATCCATATCCTCCTAGTACGAGTATCCTCATAGTGTTCTCCATTTGCATTCAAAGGCTTCCGCATACCTTGTGTTGGTCATCTGTCCACGATAGGCCGCAAGTCCTTTTATATTGTGTAATAATGTGTCTGAAAAATAACTGTCATAGCAACTGACCAGTTCAATTTTTTTATCAATTTGCTTGGTTATATCAACGAACACATTAGGGTTGAATAATTTGTTTTTATTGCTGTAAGGGCCACCCTCCATTAGCCAAAACTCGCCTTGCCATCTACGTAATGAAGAATTTACAATATTGAATGTATTCACGTGGTCTTGATGGTGATCACCAGGACTATGAGTGATTATCAAATCGTAGTTGCCATTGTAAACTATTTCATCCATGATCTTCACAAATTTACTATTCCAAGTAAGCACGGGGCGTCCTTCTTCGTCTGTTGGATTTTTCAGTATATTAAATTTCACACCAAACAAGGCCTCAGCCTTTTTATATTCCTGTTGCATTTTTTCTTTGTCTCTCCACACACTTGGCTTAGGAGCATTGTCATCTCTGCAAACAACAACATCGATGTGTGCACCTTGACCTTGATATTTCAACAAGGTGCCTGAACAGCCTAGTTCGACATCGTCAGGATGTGCGCCAACGGCTAATATTTTTTTGAAGGACATACAACCTCTCCGTTCTTAAGACTTTTTTCCATACACTCTATTACGTATGTAATTCTTTTAGCATGGGCAAAGTTCGAAACTGGTTCAATATCTTTGTCACAGTAATCTATAAATGCTTGAAGTTGATTATGTAAACTAGATTTGTGTTCACTAAAACTTTCCGCATCATGGCCTGTAAAATATTTTGTTTCATTTTTTTCATCTTTCCAATCAAATATGCCCTTGTCTGTGAATATTTTTATGTTTCTAATTTTTTCATTGTAAAGCCATCCTGTCTGTATTTGCACGGTGACATCACCATATGTCAGGTCGCAGACCACATAATCTGGCTGTAGTGATTGGCTTATGTAGTATGGTGTACATTTTATGATATTAGGTATCCTGTGAAACAGGACATCAAACACAGCAACGTCATGTGTGGCTAGATGTGTTATAGGTGAAATATCATTTTGGGCTTTGCCCCAATTGAGTCTTCTTGATTCAACAAACAAAGTTTTTTTTGGAAGGTAATGTAGGTGTTCTTGGATATATTTAAAGTGTTCACTGTATAATAGTACATGCCCGACCATGAATTTATTCTTCAAAATATTTTCAATTTTTTTGCAATCCTTCATATTCATGAACGCAGGCTTTTCAACCAAAATACTTTTATTTTGCACAATCATTTTTTTTACTATTTCGGCATGTGTTTTGGCCGGTGTTGCAATCACTACCTTATCGGACTTAATTTTATCAATATTATCATTGATGTCAAACTGCTCAACGGTTTGATCCATGTCCTGCAATTCTGAGACAATTTTACTGCCCCAGTATCCTGTTCCAATGACTGCTATCATAATGATTCTTTAATAGTTTTTATTATAAGTTTTACTTCTTTGTTTGTCAAATATTGATGGACTGGTATAGCAAGACCATTAAGACTTGCATATTGACTGTTTGGAAATACCTGTTGGGTACGATAAGGTTCAAGTTGGTTTAATGGTCGTGGGTAATATGTCCTGCTTTGGATTTTCATTTCGGCCAAAGCATTTTTGATTCTGTCTATGTTAATACTTTGAATCACATACTGGTGATAAACGTGCATACTGTTTTTGTTTTGCTTTGGCGTCCGCACTAATTCACCAAGTTCATTGTTATACATAAACGCTATTTCTCTTCTACGTTTATTGTGCTTATCTAAAAGCGGCAACTTGTTAAGTAATACTTCTGCCTGTAGGGTATCCATTCTTGCATTCCATCCAACTTTGTTAACAATAAACTTTTCTGTTTGTCCATGATTCCTAAGTTCTCGCACCACTTGGCAATATCTCGCATCACCTGTGACTGCTCCGGCATCTCCCCAACACCCGAGATTTTTTGTAGGATAAAAACTGAAACACGTCAAATGTGATAGTCCACCAACACGTCTTCCCTTATAAACTGCACCTGCACTCTGGGCCGAATCTTGCAAAATAGGCAGGTTATATTTTTTAAGTCGATCAATATCAGCAACATTTCCATAAAGATCAACGGGTAATATTACTTTTGTTTTAGACGTAATGGCTTTACCCACTGCTTCGACATCCATACATAAATCGTCCTCATTAATATCAACGAACACTGGCTTAGCACCGACCTGCCGTATTACTTCAACTGTGCTGATCCAGGTATAAGGAACAGTGATTACTTCGTCGCCTGGGCCCACGCTCAACGCTAATAATGAAAGTTGTAATGCTGAAGTACACGAGCTTACTGCAACGCAGTCATCTGCCCTAGTATAATTTGCAAATTTATCTTCGAATTGATTAATGGCGGGTCCACCTATAAAATTCTTATGTTTAAATGTTTTTGCAAAAGCCTTGCCAGGCTCTTTTAATTTTTCTTCGAAACCAAATCCAGATAGTGAGATCATTTTTTAAAAGTCTTTGACATTAGCAAAGAAGTCTTAGATTGCATGTCACGTTTCAGTGCCGGTATGTCGAATTTCATATCCACACTTTTTATTTTAATATAATTTTTTTCTATGGTATCTTTTAAAAATCTAGCGATAGTGGCTTGATTTTTAGTTTTTAATTCTTTAGATATATCGTAATGGATTGTGAGATTATTTTTTAGGAGTATACGAATATACATTAGGTACTTGACCGGCATGTTCTGAAAGTGTAATCCTTCCAGCACCTCCGGCCACTCTTTGACAAAATCTTTTGTCAATTGTACCCAAGTCTTATTCTTTCGCGGTTGTCTTTTTGGCATCCGCTTTTTTAGTTGTTTTCTTTGTTGTCTTCTCTGCGGGTGCGTCTGGATCTTTCGCAAGATCTTTTACTGATACGCCTTTTTCTTTGGCTATCATTTCATTTAACTTGTTCAGTAAAATCCTTCCATCCTCTCCAGAACCATAAGTGACCATTATATCTTTTGTTTTAAACTTTTTGATGTAATTGTCATTATGTAAAAGTGATAGCATGTTAGTGCCATCTGGAAAGGTTTGTCTGCTGGCGAAGTCTGCAAATTCTTCTGCTTCTTGTCCACCTTCAGATTCAACTGCTTTCATTAACGCATTATGATACATGTCAGGTAAAAACTTTGTGCCTACAACTAGACAGTTATCTGCCTCGCCTGGTACTGTTCTGTACATGATCACCACTTTTGCTTTTGACTCATCCGCCAATTCTCCAATGTGTTTGAAGTATCTCTTTGGACCTGTCTGACCGTCGCCGGCTTGACCAGTGTTGTCACCCATTGGCATGGCTTGGTTATTCACATTCATTAGTGTTGCCATTTTACTTTCCTTCCGCAGTCGCTGGTGCTCCTGCTTTATCTTCGGTCTTCTGTTCTGGTGCTACTTTGGCCAAGAACGCCTGAAGTTTGTTGTACAAGAATCCAACACCAGCCATTTCATTGGCTTTGAAAGCACCTCTTGTGGATGCTACATCAAGTATGGTAGAAAGATTCTTTAGATCGCCAATAGACAAAGCATTTGGGTCCTGCTGTGGAGCCGCTTGCCTTGGTTGTGCCTGAGGACTAGCCGTCGCTATTCCAGTGGCTTTGGCCGACTTTTTCAAGTTCTTCTTTTTGGTTGCCATTTGTTTTTCTCCTAATTGCAATTGGTATTAATATACGTATATTATACTAAAATTAGTTATGGCAGTCAATGGCGGACTTAATATTTTGTTAGTGTTTTGGTAAAATGCTCGTAAATTGATCGATTGAATTCATTCTTTTTTGGTGTGATCACATCTAGGAGGTTTGGATCGATTTCACTTAAGATATTTTTTTGCACTGTGGCTTCCATTGTGTTATGAACCACATGATCATCTGCCATATGTAAAATTGTTTTGGTGATATCTAAATTTTTATATGGACTCCAATAGCAGGTTTTTTCAAAAGTCCATGGTTGAAAACTTGCCCTTATGATTTCAAATATTTTGTTGTATCCGGACAACTCGTCAAAGTTTAGATCAGAAATAGAATCATATTCTTTCCTGCGTTCGGATGTTTTTTGTAAAAATTTGGGATAAGTGTATGAATCTCTATATTTCTCTAAAATGTCTTCAATATCTAATTTTTTCATTTTACAAAATACAACGAAAGGCAAATATAATCTTAACATGTGTTGATCCGCATGCCATCCATTTGCTAGGGTTGTTGGCTCTTCTCCCCACGAATGTCCGACCTTTGTAAACATTTTTGCTGGGATATTTTCATCAACTTCTTTTCTATTTTGCTTATAGAAATAGGTCCATTTTTTATATTCGTAATCTATGACCTCAAAATCAACATTGTTGTATTTCAACAAAGCAATCAAAAGGGTGGAGTCGATCCCACCTGTTGGGATAATTTTGATTGGATCTTTATAGTTTGCGGCAAAAA
>MDTE01034501.1_pt1 | contig 15686 bp, 14 predicted proteins | sample 811231 | NCBI WGS metagenome assembly MDTE01 (sample SAMN05326651, study PRJNA326480) | marine metagenome | isolation source: seawater | place: Indian Ocean: Red Sea | collected 2010
AAATGCTTCCTTAGCTCAGCTGGATAGAGCAACTGCCTTCTAAGCAGTGGGCCGCAGGTTCGAATCCTGCAGGAAGCGTTAAAAAAATTTAATGAATCGATTAAATATCTCAAAAATGTTTTCGGATATAAAGATTAGTAAACTTGCTGAAAATCTATTCTTTATTGGAATATTCTTTTTACCGTCTGCAATGGCAATTGGATCAATATTAATTCTCATTTCATCAACTATTTCATTATTAATCAATAAAGAAAAACTATTTAGGGATAAATGGTCTTTGATATTGATCCTAATTGCGTTCTTGATGTTAATTTCTTGCATGGTTCAAACTTTAAGATATTTAAACAAAGACCTTTATGGGTGGAACATTTCTTTAACTTGGTTAGGTTTACTAAATTGGATACCATTTTTTTATTTATTCATTACTACAAAAAATTTTCTACAAACTACTTCACAAAGATTAAAAGTTTCAATTTTATTATTTAGTGGGAGTATACCTGTCTTAATTACAGGTCTAGGTCAATATTTCTTAAATTGGGAAGGACCTTTAATTTTCGGCAATGGGCTTATCATATGGTATATCAAGGAAATTAGTCCCTGGGGGGGGTTATCAGGACTATTTAGTAATCAAAACTATGCCGGAACATGGCTATCAGTTATTTGGCCATTCTCTTTAAGCTTTATTGTTTTAAATAGGAGTAATCAATATAAAAAACTTTTTTCAATTCTCCTTTTATCTATTACTACTTTGACTATAATTCTGACCACATCAAGAAACGCATTGAGTGGAGTACTAATTTCAATTCCCATAATTTTAGGGTTTAAAAGTTTATTTATAATTTCTTCAATTTTCATCTTTTTTATGTTTTTATTTTTTTTAGGAAAATATATACCGTTAGCGTCTTCATTACTTGATTTTATTTTATCTTTCTTCCCAATTCAGTTTATTGATAAATTTAATAAAGTAAGCCTCTCAAATATCCTTGAATTTAGAAGAGTAAATCTTTGGAATGATTCTATAAACTTAATAGCTTCAAGGCCAATCTTTGGATTAGGAGCTGCTTTTTTCCCTATTTTATATTCTATTTACTACAGTCCTATAAACTATGTTGAACAACATACTCATAACCTTTTTTTAGAATTATCTGCTGGTTATGGGTTTGTAGTTTCTGTAACATTTTTGATTTTCTTACTAACTTTATTCTTTTATGGTTGGAAATTTTTAAAGAAAGGGAATAAGTCCAAAGATGCTTATGTAATAGATAAGTCCTGGTTTGCAGCAAGTGTAATTATTGTTTTATCTCAGATGAATGACGTTACTTATTATGACGGTAGGATAAGCATTATTTTTTGGGTATTAATGTCTGGGCTAAGAAATATTATTTTATTTAATATTAAAAATTAAATCCTTTGCATAGTTTTCATTTTTGTTAATTATTCCTGATTTATTAACTGATATATCTAACAGCAATTGATATCTAGAAAAAATATTTTTGATTTTTTCTTCGCTTAATGATTGACTGGGATACCAAACTCTGGGATTGCCATATTGTTCAATATGAATACCAAAGCCATTATCTGATAAATTAGAAACCTGCACAAAAGATTTTGGATTTATAGAGAAATTATTTCTTGTTAAAGAAACTATAGATATCTTTAAATCTTTAATCATTGATAAGATTTCGTATGGATTTTCTATATAGTTGAGCGCACAAGAAGAAAAGAAAATATCAATATTTTTTTCTATCAAAATCTTTTTTAGGTCATTTGAAAAATTTAATTTTTTTGAAAAATCATATTTATTAGAAAAATCTACTTGTGTCTTTGTTTCTACAATCCAAGCTGATTTTAAAATATCATTTCCAAAGATTGATGAAAGAAATAAAATATTCTCTCCACATGCACCACCAAAATCAACAATTTTTGGGAATTTACCTGCGTTATTCTTTAAATAATATGCTATGCAGTAAATTAATAAATTACTAGATTCAGTAAAAGGCGTTTGGCCATAATTTTTAATATATTTGTCAAGTTTGTCAAACCTATATTTACTTAATAATTTAGATTCATAACCAAGTTTACTTCTATTTTTGCAGTACAGATCTGCCTCTTTAAAGGTTTCTACATGGGGTATAGTTTTTAAAATTAATTTGTTTTTTATTTTCTCATAAATTTTTTTCATAACTCTTTTCAAAAAGTTTTTTAAAGTACTTTTTCGGTAGCAAAAAAACCATTAAATACAAATATATATCAATTTGGATTAAAAGAATTCTATTTAAATAGAATTTAAAAAATAAATCTTCTAAAAAAAATATTCTTTGATAACTTACACGTATAATAAGTCTAATAATAAACAAAAATGTATATAAAAGGTCGGGAAATCAGTTCTAATAACTTTCCTTTAATAATTGCGGAAATTGGGATAAATCATGGAGGGAGTTTGGATGTTGCCAAAAATATGGTTTATGAAGCTGCAAAATCTGGAGCCGAGTGTGTTAAACATCAAACCCATTTCGTAGAAGATGAAATGACCGAAGAAGCAAAAAAGATTTTTCCTCCTAATGCCAACGCTTCAATTTGGGAAGTAATTCAAAAATGCGCTTTAAACAGAGACGAAGAATATGCATTAAAACAATATGCTGAAGAATTGGGACTAATTTATATCTCAACTCCTTTTTCAAGAGCTGCAGCTGACTTTCTAGAGGAAATTGATATTCCAGCTTTCAAAATAGGATCAGGGGAGTGTAATAACATACCACTAATAAGACACATAACGAAGTTCAGAAAACCAATTATAATTTCAACTGGCATGCAATCTCTAAAAAGTTTAGAAAAAACTGTAAGCATTCTAAATAAGGAGAAAATTGATTACGCTCTATTAGAATGTACTAATTTGTATCCATCTCCTCCCGAATTTGTTTCTTTATCTGGAATAGCAGAGTTAAAAAATAAATTTCCTGATACTATTATTGGTTTTTCTGATCACTCAATTGGATCCCATATGGCTTTAGCGGCCATTGCTCTGGGTGCATCAATAATTGAAAGACATTTTACGGATACAAAATATAGAAAAGGTCCAGATATATCTTGTTCAATGGATCCTAGTGAGCTTAGATTTTTAGTTGAGAAATCTAAGGAAATATATATAGCATCCAAAAATAAAAAGTCCAGAACGAAACCAGAGGAAGATGTCTATAAATTTGCTAGAAGCAGCATAGTTGCGGATAGAGATTTAAAAGAAGGGCAAATTATAAAGGAACAAGATATTTGGGCAAGAAGGCCAGGAAATGGGGAAATACCCGGTTACTTATTTGATGAAATTATTGGAAAGAAATTAAAAAATAGCATTAAATTTAATCAACAGTTAAAGTGGGAAGATTTTTTCAACACTTAATCAAATATGAAAAATCAAAACGATAAGAATTTGCTATTCGTAACGGGTACAAGAGCAGACTTTGGCAAATTACAACCTCTTGCTAATGAGGCCGTAAAAGAAGGATTTAAGGTTACTTTTTTTATAACAGGTATGCATATGTTAGATAAATATGGCCTTACAAAAATTGAAGTTTCCCTTAATAATAATTTTGAGACTGTTGAATTCCTTAATCAAAGAGATGGAGATCCTCAAGATATTATTCTGTCCAAGACAATAATCGGCTTTTCTGATTATGTAAATGAATTAAAACCTGACATGGTTATTATTCATGGTGATCGAGTAGAAGCAATTGCCTGTTCAATTGTTTGTGCAACTAACTATATCTTAAGTGTCCATATTGAAGGCGGAGAGGTTTCTGGAACTATTGATGAAATCTTTAGACACTGCAATACCAAATTATGCAACATTCATATGGTAAGTTCAGAAGATGCAAGAAAAAGGGTGATACAGCTTGGAGAGAACAAAAAAAATATTTATGTAATTGGTTCGCCGGAATTGGATATTCACAGGGAAAACTCAGGGGTAAATATTTCAGAGGTAAAAAAAAGATATGATATCAGATTTAATGAATTTGGAATTTGCATATTTCATTCAGTTACTTCTGAATTAGATAAGATCAATACTCAAGCAGAAAAATTCTTTAAAGGATTATCTTTTAGCAATAAAAATTTCGTAGTCATACTTCCAAATAATGATCCTGGTTCTGAGGTTATAAAAGAAAAGATTCAAAAACTTGATAAAAATTATTTTAAAGTTCTCCCTTCAATGAGATTCAACTATTTTTCTGAACTTATAAAAAACTGCAGTTTATTTATCGGAAATTCAAGTGCAGGAGTAAGAGAATTACCATTCCTTGGGATTTGTTCAATAAATATTGGTTCTAGACAAACCAATAGAGGATTTTCATCTTCAATCAAACAAATTGATACTTTTGATGAATTAATTATTAAAGCAGCTATCCTTGAAAATTGGAATAAAAAGTTTGTAAAAGACTTGGCATATGGGAAAGGTAATGCTGCCAAAGAGTTTGTTAAGCTTTTAAAAAAGGATGAGTTATGGGAAAATAATCTTCAAAAAAAATTCAAAGACTCTATATGAATAAATTTTTATCAATAATCCCCTTAAGAAAAGGTTCAAAAGGTATTAAAAATAAAAACACTAAATTACTTAATGGTATTCCGCTTTATTTATATACTATTAATCAATCATTAAGAATATTTGAAAAATGTATCGTAAACACAAACATAGAAGAGATCTTGAATAAAAAATTTCCATCTAATGTAAATACATTTAAAAGAGATGAGAAATATTCAGGAGACAAAACTTCTATGCAAGAAGTTTTAAATGATCTGTTTTTCAAATTAAATTTAGTCGATTATAATGCTGTTTTATTACAAGCAACGTCACCCTTAAGATCAGACCAGGATATTATCAATGCCGTTAATTTATTTAATACTAAAGAGTATTCACTTGTAATAAGCGTAAAAAAAACTGAAAAAAATGTTCTAAAATATGGAATTAAAGAAAATAATATTTTTAAACCTCTACACAAAGAATCTCTTTTTAAGAACAGGCAGGAACTTCCAGAAATTCTTTCCCCTAATGGCGCAATTTATATTTTTTCAATAAAAGATTTTATAAAATATAAAGACTTTCCATCAGATAAAATTGGTTTCTATGAAATGCCTTTAGAAAGATCAATAGATATAGACACTATAGAGGACTTCAAAAAAGTCTCAAAATTTATATAGAGTATAAATTAATCTGCTTGTCCATAGGGGAACAAATTACAATCAAATCTTGGCAAATGCTGCCTCGAATTATCAATATCATTACAGCTAATTTCCCTCGGTTCAACATTAAAGGAGTATGAAACATTCTCTAAATTTAAAATTTCAATTGTTTTTTTATTAAAGGTATGAAATCCTCCATATGGATGACAATAAGTTTTTGATGCACCAATATTTATACTTTCTAAAAAGTTAAATGATTTTTTAATTTCAATTCTCTGATTTCTAGAGGATAACTTACTCATTACTGGGTGACTATAAGAATGTGACCCAATAATCATTCCGTTATGAGACATATTTTTCAGATTAATTGGTCTAATATAAAAATCTGTTATGTTGAATTCATAATTTAAATCAAATGATATTTGATCTATTAGCGATTCTCGATATTCATATGAAATATAGTAATTTAAGATTCTTTTAAATTCTGTAATCATCTCGGAGTTTTCCTGATTCTTATAAGTATTTATTCTAAATTCTTCAAGCTTACTATCTGGGATCATAAATTTTTTAAGATATTTCTTTAAAGAGAAAAATAAAACCTCTCCAGAAAAAGCACCAGTTAATAAGTGGATTCTATGCACATCTAAAAACTTTTTCCTGATATAAGGCATTGCAGGAATATAGAAAATACCCCATAAACCACGCCTAAGAAGTTCTTTAAAAACTATGTCATAATGGCATTGAAGTCCATCATCAAAGGTCAAGATTACCTTCCCTTTCGAATTTGGGTATACACCATTATCAACAAAATTAATCCATTCTTTTTTTGATACAAAACCAAAATTTTTACCAAAGAAATCTAACTGTAATTTAAAGTTTTTGAAATCAAGAAATCTAAAATTTGGATGCGTATCATCATATTCTTTTATATAGTGATACATTATGGCCTTCATGAAATCTGTTAAAAATTAATAAAAAAAACTATAAATTCTTCAATATGAGATTTTTGCCAAAGCTTTATTCCTTACAATATATGGCAAGTTAATGTTATCTATATTTTTGATATAATTTTCAACTAAATTATGAGAAAAATTTCTGTACAGAATCTTACATGCATTTTCGTCAAAATCTTTCTGAAGATAAAGTTTACCTTGAGATAATGGTTGTTCTTCTGGGCTTAAGTCATTAAATTTATGAATTATTTCTTTGTATAAATTTGACATTTCTTTGATCAATCTATTCCCTATTGAATGTGGTCCGTCGCCAAGAAATATATTTGCTCTTATTTGATGAATAATTTCACCTGTATCTATTCCTTTATTTAGATACATAAAAGTTGCGCCTACCATATGTGGCTCGTTATTTATTAATGCCCATGTATTAGTGCCACTACCTCTATAGTATGGTGATAAGCCTAAGTGAACATTTAAAAAACGATTTTCGAACACAGCAATAAGTTTATCTTTAATTAAAGAAGAACCATAACAAACTAGAAGATCGGGATTGATTTTTATTATTTCTTTAATAATATTTTCATTATTAATCTCACCTTTTTTGATCATTATTGGATTTGAATTGTCCTCAGTTAATCTAATTGCAGTATCAAAAAAGTCTTTTTCTGAAGCATCTCTTGCCGCTGCATGTAATTTCTCGATTTTAGAAACATTATTATCAATTGTTCGGTTTAATAAACTTTTTTCATTCCCTTCACAGAAGCTTGCAAGAACTTTAAAACGATTATCTGATGCAAGATTTTTCCTAAAAAAAACATGTCTTCTTTCATTTCCTGTTAATAAAACAATCTTTTTCATAAATGAATAATTTTCTTCTTAATAACTATCAAGAACTTTACTAACTCTATTGACTACCTCGTAAGTAGTTTCTATTGGCATTAAATCAAAAATTGGTAAAGATATATTATGTTTGCAAAATAGTTCAGTTTTTGGCAAATCTCCTGCTTTATATCCTAAATCACGATAAGCGTTCATTAAATGTATTGGATTTCTATAACTAACATTGGTACCTACACCAACATTCTTTAATTTTTCTTGAAAATCATCTCTATTTTTTGAAAAATAAAAGGGTATTAGATAAAAAGAACAATCTGAATCTTTTGGGATTGGTATTGGATTAAAAAATTCTCTTCTTAAATTTTTATAATAAATTTCAGCAATTTTTTTTCTATAAAAAATATTCTTTTCTAGTTTTTTTAACTTGAAATTAAGAATAGCTGCTTGTATTTCATCCATCCTAGAATTAAATCCATCAACTTCAGCAACATAATCTTTTTCGATTCCATAGAATCTTAATTTTTTAATCAAATGATATTTATCAACATCATTTGTACAAATAATACCAGCATCTCCGTAAGCCCCCAATGGCTTAGTTGGATAAAAAGAAAATGCAGAAAAGTCTCCGACAGATCCAACTTTCTTTCCTTTATAACTTGCACCATGTGCTTGGCTACAGTCTTCGATCAAAGTAATATTATTTTGCTTCGATAGTTTCTTAATCTCTTGAACTTCACACGGATAACCATAGAGATGGACAGCAATAATTGCTTTTGTTTTGCTAGTTAAAGCTTTTTTTATTTTATTAATATCAATTAATGCATTATCATTTACATCAACAAATATTGGAGTTGCTCCAGATTGCCTTATCGCTGAAACGGTTGGGATTGCTGTATTTGCTACTGTAATAACCTCTTCTCCTTTTTTTATTCCTATAGACTTTAAAATCAAAAAAAGTGCATTAGTCGCGTTATCACATCCAATAGCAAAATTTGTACCTATGTACTCTGAAAAATTCTTTTCAAAATTTTCTAATTCCTGACCAAGAATAAGCCTACCTGAGTCAAATACTTTATTTATTAAATCAAAATAAGTTTTTTTATTCTCATTTAATTCATACTCATATGTCCAAGACGGAATTGTTTCGCCCATTTTAAAACATATTTTTATTTCTATGAATACTATACTAATATATTTTAAGTAAATAAATCATGTACCTTGAACAATTGAAAATTGAAGAAATTTTAATTATCAAAGCAAACTTAATTGCTTAAATAATTCATAGTTTTTGATTTTTAATTATTTTGAAAAGATTTAGTCCTAAATTAAATAGTAAAAGCTAATTAAAAACTTTCTGGAATTTTGTATGAAAAAAGCTTTAATAACAGGAATTACAGGGCAAGATGGTTCCTATCTAGCCGAATTACTTATTAATAAAGGTTACGAGGTTCATGGAATTAAAAGAAGATCATCACTTTTCAATACTGAAAGGATTGATCACTTATATCAAGATCCACATTTAAAAAAAAGAAATTTCATATTGCATCATGGAGACATGACTGATTCAATTTCTCTTACACGCATAATTCAGCAAGTTCAACCAGATGAGATTTATAATTTAGCAGCTCAAAGTCATGTTGCTGTATCATTTGAAGAACCGGAATATACAGCAAACTCAGATGGATTAGGCGCTCTCAGAATTCTTGAATCAATTAGGATTCTTAATTTAGAAAAAAAGACACGTTTTTATCAAGCTAGTACCTCTGAATTATATGGACTAGTTCAAGAAACTCCTCAAAAAGAGAGTACACCTTTTTACCCTAGGAGTCCTTACGCAATCGCAAAATTATATGCATATTGGATAACAGTTAATTATAGAGAAGCATATGGCATTTATGCTTGTAATGGAATTTTATTTAATCACGAATCTCCAGTAAGAGGAGAAACATTTGTAACGAGAAAAATTACTCGTGGGCTCTCAAGAATTAAATTAAACCTTCAAGATTGCTTGTACCTAGGAAACTTAAATGCAAAGAGAGATTGGGGCCATGCTAAAGATTATGTTGAGATGCAATGGTTAATGCTTCAACAAAATAAACCTGACGATTTTGTGATCGCAACAGGGTCGCAATACTCGGTAAGAGAATTTATAGAGATTGCTGCAAAATCTCTAAAAATGGACATAGAGTGGAAAGGAAGTGGCCTTAATGAAGTTGGGATATATAACAATAAAGAAATTATAAAAATTGATGAAAGATATTTTAGGCCTACAGAAGTTGAAACATTATTAGGAGATGCTTCTAAAGCGCATGAAATATTGGGATGGAAACCAAAAATTAGTTTCCGAAACTTAGTGGAAGAAATGGTTCAAGAAGATTACAAAATTTCAAAAAGAAATGAATTAATTAGAAATAGTGGTTACTCAATTTTAGATTATTACGAATGACGTCATTGAACTCTCCCAAAAAAATCTTCGTGGCAGGACATAATGGCATGGTAGGTTCAGCTTTAGTAAATCAACTTAAAAAAAATCCTGAAGTTAAATTAATCAAAAAATCGAAAATAAACCTTGATTTAACTGATCAGACAGCAGTAAGGGATTTTTTTAAAAACGAGTCACCTGATGAAGTTTATCTTGCCGCCGCAAAAGTTGGAGGTATTCTTGCAAATAGTCAATACCCTGCAGAATTCATAGCAAATAACTTATCCATTCAACTAAATGTTATAGAATCGGCCTTCCATAATGGAGTAAAGAAACTTTTATTTCTGGGCTCAAGTTGTATATATCCAAAATTTGCCTCTCAGCCAATTCAAGAGAATTCTCTCTTATCAGGTCTCTTAGAACCGACAAATGAACCTTATGCTATTGCAAAAATTGCAGGAATAAAACTTTGTGAAAGTTTTAATAGACAATATGGAGATACTCATAACATTGATTATCGGAGTGTAATGCCAACCAATTTATACGGCCCTGGAGATAACTACGATGAAAATAATAGTCATGTAATACCAGCCTTAATAAGAAGAATCCATCAAGCAAAAGTAAATAATCAAAACTCAGTAAAAATATGGGGCTCAGGCAAAGCAAAAAGAGAATTTTTACATGTAAATGATATGGCTGCAGCTGCTATACATGTAATGAGCTTACCAAAATCTATTTTTGAAAAATATACAAATCCTATGTGCAGTCACATAAATGTTGGTAGCGGATATGATTTAAGCATTAAAGAATTAGCAATAAAGATTTCAGAAATAATTGGATTTTCTGGTGAACTAATATTTGATTTAACCAAACCAGATGGAACTCCAAGAAAATTACTTGATATTTCAAAAATAAATGATTTAGGTTGGTCTTCAAAAATTGAAATCACAGAAGGATTAAAAAATACTTATACCGATTTCAAAAATAAAATAATCAATTAAATAAATTTTTTAAAATAATTTTTGAAATCAGGCATTTAAATATTCATATCAATTTTTACAAATAATTCTTTAGTAATTGATTCATTAAATTATTATGAAGTAAATTAATTTCTATAATTGAAGTTCTTAATTACAGGTGGTTTAGGTTTTATTGGTACTAATTTAGTAAGATTTTTATTAGATAAAAAAGAACACGAAATATTAAATTTAGACAAAATTACATATGCAGCGAATAGAACAATAAACAAATATTTCTTATCAAATGATTTATATAATTTCATCAAAGGGGATATATGTGATGAAATCCTTATAAGAAATTTATTAGAAGAATACAAACCAGATTTTGTTATGAACTTAGCAGCAGAATCTCACGTAGATAAATCAATAATTGGTCCAAATGATTTTATAAAGACGAATATTTTAGGAACATCAAATTTACTAAATAATGTTAAGGATTATTGGAATAAACTATGTGATCAAAAAAAGAATAGCTTTAGATTTCATCACATATCAACTGATGAAGTTTATGGCAGCTTAAGTAATAACTTATTATTTGATGAAAAATCAAGATACGATCCAAGTTCGCCATATGCCGCCTCTAAAGCAAGTTCTGACCATTTAGTAAGAGCATGGCATAAAACCTTTGGATTACCTATCTTAATTTCCAATTGTTCAAACAATTATGGTCCATATCAATATCCTGAGAAACTAATCCCATTAACAATTTTGAATGCCTTAAAAAATAAGAATTTACCTGTTTATGGAAATGGTTTACAGGTAAGGGATTGGCTTCATGTTGAAGACCATGTGCGAGCACTTTATAAAATAATTACAACAGGCAAAATTGGAGAAACGTATAATATTGGATCTAATAATCAGATTAGTAACATAAAGCTTGTGCGACAAATTTGTGATTTTCTTGATTCTGAAATTATCGACAAGCCAAAAGGTCTTAATTCTTATAAAGAATTAATCACCTACGTTAAAGACAGAGCTGGACATGATTTATGTTACGGTATTAATGCAGAAAAAATTAAAAAAGATTTAAATTGGAAACCAGAAATCAATTTTCAATCTGGTATCGAGAATACTATCAAATGGTACATTAAAAATAAATTTTTATATATTACATAAATAATGAGATAATCAGAATAGAAAATTAAATCGATCAAATTGAAAGGAATACTTTTGGCAGGAGGTATTGGTAGCAGATTAAAACCTGCAACTTCTGCTATTTCTAAGCAACTTATTCCAATTTATGATAAACCGATGGTTTATTATCCCTTGGCTACTTTAATGTTAGCTGAGATCAAAGATATTCTTTTAATAACTACAAAATTAGATATTGAAAGATTTAAATTGTTGTTAGGAGATGGTTCTCAGTGGGGTATAAATATTTCTTATTCAATTCAGGAAAATCCGAGAGGAATCGCAGAAGCTTTTATAATTGGTGAAAATTTTATTGGAGATGACAAAGTAGCATTAATACTAGGCGATAATATTTTCTATGGTAATGAACTTTCAAAAGATCTTTTAGAAGCAAAAGCATTAAATGGTGCTACTATTTTTTTATCACAAGTTAGTGATCCAGAAAGATATGGAATAGTTGAATTCAACAAAATCAATAGGCCTATCAATATCATAGAGAAGCCAAAAATCCCAAAATCAAATTTTGCAATAACTGGACTATATTTTTATGATAATAAAGTTGTTAGTATTGCGAAAAGTATTACACCTTCTTCTCGAGGAGAATTAGAAATAACAGACATAAACAAAATTTATCTTGAAAAGGATGAACTTAATATTCAAAAATTTGGAAGAGGACATGCATGGTTAGATACTGGAACACATGAATCTCTTTTAGAAGCAAGTCAATTTGTTGCGACATTAGAAAATAGACAAGGTTTAAAAATTTGTTGCCCAGAGGAAATTGCTTATAGAAAAAATTATATTAATAAACAACAACTTAAAAATCTTTCATCCAATTTAAGTAATACAAACTATGGTAAATATTTAAAATTAATTTTGAGTGAATAGAGCATATATGATTCAATATATTTATATTATTAATTTTTTTTATGAAAAAATTAAATACTTGAATAAGAGCCTATTCTGAGGAATTACTAAATATGTTTAAAGACATAAAAAAACTTTTATTTTTGTTAGATAAAAAAGATAGAAAGAGATCTTACCTTTTAATAGTGGCAGCTATTATTATGGCGACATTCGAGGTTTTCAGTGTGGCCTCAATTATGCCATTCATAGCAATAATTGCGAATGAGAACTTGATTTTTACTCAACCTATTTTATTTAATATTTATAACTTCTTTAATATTTCTAGTCCAAAAATTTTCATAATAATTTTTGGATGTTTTTCCTTTTTACTTTTTGTTTTATCTTTAAGCGTTAAAGCAATAACACTTTATTTACAGATTATTTTTCTACAATATACCGAATATAGAATTAGCAAAAGAATTTTTGAGCAATATATAAATCAACCATATGAGTGGTTTCTTAATAGGAATAGTTCTGTTTTGGGTAAAACAATATTATCTGAGGTTAATACAATAATAAATTATGGATTAATGCCATTAATTACGATCACTTCTCAAATAATTGTATTTATTTCAATTTTTATACTTGTGATAATAGTAAATCCAATTATGGCTTTTGCCATAATAAGCATATTAGGTTCACTTTATATTTTTATCTTTAAAATTTTTAGTAGGTTTCTCAAAAGAATAGGGGCTGAAAGAAGTGATATCAATACGATTAGATTTAAACTTCTAAATGAAGCCTTTAGTGCATCAAAAATAGTTAAATTATTAGGCTTAGAGAATTCTTACATAAAAAGATATAATCCTATTGCCAAAAAATATGCAATGAAAGAATCATCCCTTCAAGGGATAACACAACTTCCAAGATATATTGTTGAGATAGTTGCTTTTGGAGGGATACAACTAATAATAATTCTCATAATCTTAAGTAATAGAGATTTTAATAATACTTTGCCACTTATAAGTTTATATGTATTTTCTGGTTATAGATTAATGCCTGCTGTTCAGCAAATATATAATAGTTTTGCTCAATTTAGATATGTATCTATTCCTCTTAATAATTTTTATAAGGATTCATTAAGTTTGTCCTTTCAGAAAAGAAACAGATTTACAAAAGAATTATTAGTATTTAATAAATCTATAAAATTAGAAAATATAAGTTTTAAATACTCAGGTACATATAGAAATATACTTACTGACTTAAATATTGAAATATTGAAAAGATCAAAAGTCGGTTTAGTAGGTACAACAGGTAGTGGTAAAACAACTACTATCGATATTATATTAGGACTTCTTTCACCTTCAAATGGAATTCTAAAAGTTGATAATCAACCAATTGACAAAAGAAATATGCGTTCTTGGCAAAATATTTTAGGATATGTTCCTCAAGATATTTATCTTTCAGATGAAAGTATTTCTGAAAATATTGCCTTTGGAATTAGAGAAAAAGATATCGACTACAAAGCCATTGAGAAAGCAGCAAAGATCGCAAATCTACACCACTTTATTATTAATGAACTACCAAATGGATATAAAACAATTGTAGGTGAAAGAGGAATAAAATTATCAGGGGGACAACGACAAAGAATTGGGTTAGCAAGAGCTCTCTATCGTAATCCGAAAATTCTTATTCTTGATGAAGCTACAAGCTCACTTGATAACATAACAGAAAAAGCAGTTATGGAAGCAGTTAATAATTTAAGCAAAGAAATTACATTAATACTCATTGCCCATAGACTAAGTACTGTAAAAAATTGCGACGTGATATATTATCTTGAAAAAGGAAAGTTAGTAGCTAAAGGAAATTATGAGGAGTTGAAAACAAAAGTGCCTGCCTTCAAAATGATGAGTAAATACTAGATATTTAATTTAAGATAAGTATTGATAAAAATTTTATTTAAATAACCATAATAAAGATTTAAATTAAATTTAAATTCTTAAATATTATTAGTAATTTTGATTTTAAAGCACTTAATAAAGGAAATATAATCTTGCCCTTTAGAAATTCTTTAATTTCAAAAAAATCAACTAGAGAACTATCATTTGATTTTATATTTTCAAAAATTAAATCCTCATCTAACTCTTTATTAGTTTTACTTACTATTGAGATCCATTCAAAAAAAAGTTTTTCATTTTTAAAAAACTGCATTGTATTTTTTCTACCATGGCAAGCTAATCTAAAAATTAAATCATCTAAATACCAGAAACCATTTTCTGGATTATCTTTTTTTTGAATAATATTTAATAAAAATTTCTTTAATTTTGGCTTATTGTATATATCAAAAAAATCTTGCTGAATTTTTAGATAATCAACATCAAATTGCCTATAATTTTCAAGACCAAAATTAATTTGATTTGCTGCAATTTCAATTGAGTCTTCAATAAAAAGTGTATTTTCTTTATTAAATAAGTAATTTAATCCACATTTTAAATTTTCAGACAAAATACATGGTACTCCTTTTGAAAAAGATTCAATTAAAACCCTTGGCACACCTTCTTTATGAGAGTTTAAAAATACAAAGCGACTTTTGGTAATTATCTCATGCATTAAATCATCAGATATTGGAAAATTACCAAATGCATCTTGGGAAGAACTAATAAAAGATATTTTCTTTAACTGTTCTGTTGAGAAAATTAGCCTAGGTAATTCAAAATAATTTCTATCAATTTGCTGCACTGAATATGATTTTTCGCCAAGACTTAATTTTCTAGGGTCAGGGACAATAAAAGTGACCTTTAAATCTTTTTTTAAAGAAAATAATTTTTTAATAATTAATATGGTTTCTTTTATTCTTTTTATTTCTGAAGGTCTAGATATTATACAAATGTCCCAAATCTTATTTTGATTTGATTTAATCTCTTTGAAAGGCAGAAAATTCACACAAGTTAATGGGGTTATAATTTCCTTATTAATGTTTGAAAGAAATGTAGCTGAAGGATTTGACCACATATAGAATGATTCCCAATCATTTTTAGGCCAAAAATTAAGGTTTGAACAATCGCCTTGAATATGTACACCAAAAATCCATTTATTATTTTTCTTAGAATTTATAAGAAATTGTTTTACTTTTTTTGACTTCTTAGGTAAACCTCTCAAAACTTCATTATGAGTGAAGGTTATAATTCCTGGAGTTGTTAATGAGGGTTTTTTTAATAAACAAGGCATAATTTCTATAATTTGAATTTACTAATCTTTGATTTAAGTATTTCCGCTAAATTCCAATTTAAGAAATAATACATAATATTA
>MDTE01135362.1_pt1 | contig 15684 bp, 11 predicted proteins | sample 811231 | NCBI WGS metagenome assembly MDTE01 (sample SAMN05326651, study PRJNA326480) | marine metagenome | isolation source: seawater | place: Indian Ocean: Red Sea | collected 2010
CCCTCTGCCAAGGGAAGCAAAATTGACTCTGGACGTCACGCAAACAGGCAAATCCGTACAACTGGTCATCACAGAGATCAACAGGAAACCCGTTCCGGACAGCACGCCAGTTAACCCGGAAGCACAAAACACAAGCGCGGGGTTTAGGATTGGTGAGGTAGTAGAACTGGTTTACCTGACGCCTCAATCACCTATCACGCAAGTGTCCGACACTCTCCAAGTTAATAGTTCTATTAAAAACCATAACACAGACACAGCTCCCTTGATAGGCAAGCAAAGCGGCTTACAGATTAATAAAAGTAATCATGATACTAAAAGATCTTTTTTCAATATTTCCCTAAACACTTTAAGTGTTTTAAATATCGCATCATTAGCAGTTAATAACCTTAATGCAAAAACAGCACTGAGATTTCTTAAAGGGCAAGCAGCTATCTTTGCCAAAAACAAAAAACCTGTAATTGCCACTCCACCCCTCTCTCTCTCCAAACAACTGCTCGATAGTCGTTATGCACTAACATTAGTCCCAGGACAAAGACTCCAAGCCAAAATTATTAAAATAAACACACCTGGGAATAAACAACAAAGTATAGACCAAAAACTATTACACTCTACCACCAGTGGCAAAAACATTACCGGGAGAGTTGTTGTAGAAAACAATGGACAGATTAAAATTATAGGAACCGAAGTTGGTGACTTTTTATACCTGACTCAGCGCAGCGCGCCTTCTGACGCCACCATCACCCTTGCGGTCTTAGATGAATATAACGGGCGTGTCTCTAAAGCCATTCCAAGCATCAGTGACCTTGATCCTAATCAAGTAAATACCTGGCCTGCACTAACTGCTGCTATTGACGCACTTGAAACCGCATTCCCAAATACATACCAACAGCTAGTTAGAGCGACGATGCCCCAGTTTAATGCACAACTCCTAAAGAACATGCTTATTGTCATCGGTGCTCTAAAAATAGGTAATATCCAGAATTGGATGGGAGATGCTCCAATTCGAGCTCTCGAACAGCTCAATCCAATATTGTTATCCCAAATCCGGGACGATTTTTCGAGACTAGCAGGCGAAAGTGAAGATCAATTGTCTAGTGATTGGCGCACCTACTTTTCCCCCTTCCTGCAAGAGAACGGTATAGGCCTCCTTCGCCTTTTAATGCGCAATCTTGAAGATGATGAAAATAGTGACAACAAAAAAAATATTAAGAAAACTAGCCCCAGGTTTATTGTCGATATCCATCTCTCAAATCTTGGTCGCATCCAACTTGATGGACTAGTAAAATCTCGACAAAAAAAAATAGAGCTGATAATCCGCTCAGATCAGCTTATAGAAAAAAGAGTTCAAACAAAAATTCAGGAAATTTTTTCTGAAGCAGAAGAAATTGTCGGCTTTAGTGGTTCAGTATCCTTTAGGTCCCGGCCAGCTAACTTTTTTAATGCCATAATCACTAAAAAGAACCAATCACAAGACCTTAATGTATAAATCTTATTTTGGCTATCTACATATTTTAGAAACAATCACTGTTTTTTTATGTAGCTAAGAATACCAACTTCGTCCAACCGTGTCTGCTCCAAGTGTTCTATTCTGCGCTTTTCTTCGCTGTCCCGGTTTTCTTGGGCGATCTCGTATTTCTTTGCTTCTAAATATATCAGACGCAATTCTTCTCGAACCTCTTCGATTCGCAATGCCCTATCTTCTATTTCTTTAGAGATTGCAGTCTTACGAACTATAACGGCTTCAGTATAGTTCCCAAAAGTCAAACCACCTTCCGTTGGTTTTTCTGCAGTTATATGCTTTTCTCTATCTTGTTGATCAACCAATTCAACTAGCTTTTCGCGAAGTGCTTCAACCTCTTCTTCGAGCGAGCGTAATTTACGAAAAGTTTGGTCAATCTGCCATTTGCTTATTCTAATTAGAACTTTTAGCTCTTTTGTCATTTGCTAATCTGAACCATCAGTCAGCTTTTCATCGGGACGATCGACTTCTATCAATTCTGCTTTACTTTTGAAACCTAACATCTGATACAACTCTTTGTAGCCTTCTTCTAGATCACACTTTTCTTCAACTGATTGCGCCAAAAATCCTTCAATCATTGGATAGTAATGAATCGCTTCGTCAACTGCTACATCAGTTCCTCCTCTATACGCTCCAAGCCGAATTAATTCGGCCATATCCTCATACGTAGCAAGAAGTTTACGCGCCTTATTAATTACGTCGTTCTCTTCTGCTCGATTGCAATTAGGCATTGTTCGGGATACACTTTTTAGGATATTAATAGCGGGAAATCGTCCTCTTTCTGCTATTTGTCTATCCAAAACAACATGGCCATCTAGGATGCCACGAACCGCATCAGCAACAGGTTCATTGTGATCATCTCCTTCAACAAGAACCGTAAAGAGACCTGTAATATCACCCTGGCTTTTTGACCCGGGTCCAGCGCGTTCTAAAAGCTTTGGTAATTCTGCAAAGACAGATGGTGTGTAGCCCTTAGAGGCAGGTGGTTCACCAGTACTTAAACCAATTTCTCGTTGTGCCATAGCAAATCGCGTCACGCTGTCCATTAAACAAAGTACATTCTTTCCTTGATCTCTAAAATACTCGGAAACTGACATGGTTACATAGGCCGCTTGCCTGCGGGTCAAAGCTGGTTCATCTGATGTAGCAACAATAATGACACTTCGTTTTAACCCCTCCTTGCCAAGTGTATCCTCTAAAAATTCTCTCGCCTCGCGACCACGTTCACCTATTAATCCAACGACATTAACCTCGGCATCAGTATTACGCGCCATCATTGAAAGAAGTGCCGATTTACCAACTCCTGACCCCGAAAAAATTCCCATTCGTTGACCTCGGCAACAAGTTAAGAACGCATTCATAGCACGCACCCCAAGATCAACTTTCCCACCCACCCTTCGTCTATCATGAGCTGCGGGGGGAACATTGTGTATAGGATACCTATATTCACCTTTGGGCAAAGGTCCTTTGTCGTCTGCAGGACCCGCAAATGCATTAATTACTCGGCCAAGCCATTCTTCTGTAGGATAAATTGATGGATCAGTTTCCACCAATTCAGCCCTACATCCCATACCAACACCATCTAAGGAGCCAAAAGGCAAAACAAGAGCGTGCCCTGAACGAAATCCAACTACTTCTGCCAGCACCTCCTGATTATGGCGCCCTTGGATTCGCACAAGATCACCGACGGATAAGCCTCCCTGGAGACCTGTAATCTCCACCAACATGCCAACAATATCAGCGACATGCCCATATATTGATAACTCTGACAAGTGGTCAATATCTCCTGCTATGTTATTGTAATTCCTTATCAAAGTAGCCCCCTTAGCTAAAATTAATAATATATTTTTTTTCAATCCACTTGATTAATATGCTCTAACACTCTTTACGAGTGGTTAAAGGGTTTTTGTAAATATTTTGATATGTTAACATGAATTCTATAATAGATTCGCAGTCGAATATATCCTGGAGGTTTATTATGCGTGTCCTTCTGGTTGAAGATGACCCGTCAACACAGAAAAGTATACAGATGATGCTCGAATCAGCCGGCATGGTTGTCGATGCAACCGACCTTGGTGAAGACGGGTTAGAAATCGGTAAACTTTACGAATATGATATTATGATCCTCGACTTAATGCTCCCTGACATAGATGGTCTGGAAGTCTTAAGACGACTTCGCGATTCGCGAGTTGAGACCCCTGTCCTTATTTTGTCTGGGCTGACAGAATCAGAAAACAAGATAAAAGGACTCGGAATAGGAGCAGACGATTATCTAACCAAGCCATTTGATAAAAGAGAGCTCTTAGCACGGATCCAAGCTATCATTCGACGCTCAGCCGGTCATGCACAGTCGATCATTACGACCGGTAAGCTTTCAGTTAATTTGGATGCACACACGGTAGAAGTTGACTCTCACCCCATACATTTAACAGGTAAAGAGTACGGTATATTGGAGTTGCTCAGCCTGCGAAAAGGAACCACGTTAACTAAAGAGATGTTCTTGAATCATTTGTATGGAGGGATGGATGAACCGGAACTAAAGATAATAGATGTGTTCATCTGTAAGCTGAGAAAAAAACTAGCTGATGCAACTGATGGTGAACACTATATCGAAACTGTTTGGGGTCGTGGCTATGTTCTGCGTGATCCAGAAGGTGTTCAGAGCGCAGCCAGCTAAGTTGTTCCAGCCAGTTAACCTGATATCACCACCATTTTTAGGTGAGCTCCTTTGTAATTCTCTTGCAAGATAAACATAGATGATAAGATTAATTTACAAAACCTAATAAGTCTGCGGTAGATTTTTTAGGTATATGTCGTTTAGTACCGTACAATCTATAAGCATCCTACTCAAACAGGCTGCACCAACCCCTATTCCGGTAACATCTTTAGTGATTTCACAATCTATAAGGAACTAATGCTGCTAATTTTACAATATCCGCTTCTTGTTGATACTCTACCCTCTGATTTAGGCTGTCCGCAATTAACGCGACAAGATACCCGTTAACTGTCCTTGCTGTCAGCTGTGGTAGCTCCAAAACTCCAGAAATTGCTTTACGAACTTCGTCCCTCAACAGTGCATCCGCGCCTTCAGCAGCGATTGCTAATCCAACACCACTTTCTACAGCTGCAATATTAACATGAAGACTGCCACCCCGTGGCAAGCATTCGGCACCAACAAGACATAGATTTAAAAGCAACTTTGCGCCCTCCGCACGTGCCTCACTGGTCCCTGGAGCACTGTCGGGCCAAAACAAAGTAACATTGCTATCGCTCATTAAACCTCCCAATATACGTCCAATTGAGGGAATATCAAATCCCTCCGTGCCGCCAAGTCCAAAAGCCGCCCGAAAAAACATGAGCCTTCGTGTCACCTCACCACTGCTTTTTTCCATCATCTTGAAAGCATCACCTGATACATCTTGTGTTTCCGCTATTAATTCAAGGCCGGCATTAACAGCTCCGGCTGCTCCCACAAGATCATGACATAGGCGAGAACATAATAGTTGTGCAACTCTCAAATTACATTTCATCGTCTTATCCCCATTTAGGTGCAAAGTCCTTTTCTTATGCAAAAAAAAATATCAATATTAATTAGAAATCGCTTTAAAAAAGCTATACATTTTATTTCATTGAAAACAATAGTTCGAAATATTGGCATTGCTGCCAAAATACTTGAAATTCTGGCCCTCGAACTTTACTAATGCAAATTATAATTCAGACAGACCAACAGAAGTATTTGCTTTGAGGCGATTTGGCAGCTTATGAAAACAATATCCTCTAACAAAAAAAGTAAAAAAGCATCTTCCTTTTCTCCAAAAGGGCGACAACCTGACGACACAGCAGTCCAAACAATCCAATCTATTATTGATAGAGAATCGCGGAAACGAGAATTCCTTATAGAAAACCTGCATAGAATTCAAGACGCTTTTGGCTTCATATCAGCAACCCACTTAGTTGCACTCGCATTGGAGATGGGTTTATCTCAATCTGAAGTATATGAAGTAGCAACTTTCTACCACCATTTTGACGTGGTCGATGAAGACGCGGATCCGCCTCCGGCCCTTACCGTACGAATTTGTGTTGGGATAACATGTGAAATGAAAGGCGCTAAAACACTTCTCAGAACCTTACCCTCTATGCTTGGAAAGAATACCAGGGTCCTTTCGGCTCCTTGTGTTGGTGCGTGCGATCGGGCACCGGTTGCTGTTGTCAAACGAAGGCAAGTTTTCCAGGCAGATAAGCATTCAATTTTAAAAGCTGTAAAAAATAATTTAACCGAGCCCGAAATTCCAAATTACCCAAACTTGGAGACATATCGTAAACGGGGCGGATACCAAGCTTTTTTGGCTTGTATCAACGGTAAGCGCGGTCGGGAAAATATAATTGAAACCATAGAAAACTCTGGACTTCGAGGTCTCGGAGGTGCTGGTTTTCCAACAGCACGGAAATGGGCTTTCATGAAAAATGCACCTAAACCAAGACTAGTTGCAATTAACGCAGATGAAGGTGAACCCGGAACATTCAAAGATCGGATGTGTATTGAAACTGATCCACACAGGTTCCTGGAAGGAGTGCTAATAACCTCCTGGGCAATTGAAGCCGATCGTGCATATATCTACCTGCGTGATGAATACCCACACTGTAGAGAAATTCTTACCCAAGAAATCAATGCACTAGAGGAAGATGGCCTGCTATCATACACCAAACTGCATCTACGTAGAGGGGCCGGTGCCTACATTTGTGGTGAAGAATCCGCAATGCTAGAGAGTATTGAAGGTAAGCGCGGTTTACCAAGAAACCGGCCACCTTTCCCAGCACAAGCTGGCCTTTGGGGAAATCCAACACTGATCAACAATGTGGAGACTATGTATTGGGTAACTGAAATAGTAAATCAAGGCGCTTATTGGTATAAGGATCAAGGGACGCCACATTATTACTCGGTATCAGGGAGAGTAAAACGCCCTGGAGTTGTCCTTGCCCCGTCGGGCATTTCTGCCCGCCAACTTATTGACGATTATTGTGACGGCATGGAAGATGGACATACATTTTTTGCATATTTACCAGGAGGCGCATCAGGTGGAGTGCTTCCTGCAAGGTTAGCGGACGTACCACTAGACTTTGGATCACTTGATGAATACGGATGCTTTATTGGATCGTCGGCAGTTGTTGTATTTTCTGAAAAAGATAATATAAAAAATATATGCAAAAATCTTCTGCAATTCTTTGAAGACGAAAGTTGCGGCCAATGTACGCCTTGCCGTGTAGGGTGTGAAAAAATGCTTGCAATGATGGAAGAACCGGAATGGAATGAATCCCTAATGATAGAATTGGCCGACGTGATGAATGATGCATCAATATGTGGACTTGGACAGGCCGCTCCTAATCCAATTCGATCCGCTTTTCGATTCTTCCGAAAGGAACTGTAGTGTCTGGTCAAATAAAGTTCACGCTTGATGGTAAAGAAGTGACAGCAGAGAGTACTGATACTATCTGGGAAATTGCGAAACGTGAAGGACATACTATTCCTCACCTCTGCTATCTTCCAAAACCAGGATACCGTGTGGACGGGAATTGTCGTGTTTGCATGGTTGAAATTGAAGGTGAACGCGCGTTAGCCCCCTCGTGTAGAAGAAATCCAGAATCCGGGATGAAGGTTGTCACTAACAACACCAGGGCAAAACGCGCTAGAAAAATGATCTTAGAGCTCTTAGTCGCGGACCAACCCAAAAAAGAACTAGCCCACGATCCAGATTCGTTATTTTGGCAGTGGGCTGATAAACTAGGTGTTGAAAATAGTCGTTTTGTTCCACGAAAACCACCGAGTCCAGATTGCACGCATCCAGCAATGTCCGTAAATCTTGACGCATGCATCCATTGTAACCTATGCGTCCGGGCATGCCGTGAAGTTCAGGTCAATGATGTAATTGGGATGGCTGGGCGTGGGGTCAAATCTTCTATCGTCTTTGATATGGGTGACGTTATGGGCAACAGCTCTTGCGTTGGCTGTGGGGAATGTGTCCAAGCATGCCCTACGGGTGCCCTCATGCCAACATCAAGACTAGATAAAAAGCAAGTTTTTCTGGGTAAGGCAGATAATTCAGTAGATACTCTATGTCCGTTCTGCGGTGTTGGCTGCCAAGTCACATACCACGTGAAAGATAATAAAATTGTTGAAGCTGAAGGACGAAATGGACCTGCCAATTTAAACCGGCTATGCGTTAAAGGCCGCTTTGGGTATGACTACATACACCACCCACATCGGCTTACCAAACCCTTGATTCGTAAAGCTGGAGTTGAAAAAATATCGGCAGACATAGTCGATCCTAATAACCCGTGGACACATTTTCGGGAGGCAAGCTGGGAAGAAGCTTTGGATCAGGCTGCAGAGGGGTTCAAAAGAATTCTTTCCCGCGACGGAAGTGATGCCTTGTCTGGTTTTGGTTCGGCAAAAGGTTCCAATGAAGAAGCTTTTTTAGTCCAAAAATTAGTTAGGCAGGCATTTGGCACAAATAACGTAGATCATTGCACGCGCCTTTGTCATGCTAGTTCTGTCGCAGCGCTGATGGAAGGAATTAATTCTGGTGCTGTCACTGCTCCCTTCAATGCTGCCGGTGATGCCGATTGCATTATCGTCATTGGCGCACGTCCTACTGAAAATCATCCTGTTGCTGCAACCTTTCTAAAAAATGCAAAGAAAAAAGGAGCTACATTAATAGTCTGTGATCCGCGACAGCAAGGACTAACCAGGCATGCAGACTATATGCTTCAATTCAAGTCAGGTCAGGATGTTGCCCTATTAAATGCAATCATCCATACAATTATTGAAGAAGACATGATCGATAAGCAGTATGTTCAAGCTCACACCGAAAACTTTGACGCTGTACGAAAAAACGTCAAAGATTTTTCGCCCGAAAATATGTCTAAAGTATGTGGTATCCACCCGAAAATAATACGCCAGGTGGCTCGAATTTATGCAAAGGCTGAACGATCAATAATATTCTGGGGAATGGGCATCTCGCAGCATATTCACGGCACAGACAATGCAAGATGCTTGATCACCCTTGCAACTATCACCGGCCATGTTGGTCGACCTGGCACCGGCCTTCATCCTCTCCGGGGTCAAAACAATGTACAGGGAGCATCCGATGCGGGTCTTATCCCCATGGTATATCCCGATTACAAATCTGTCGAATCAGAAGAAATCCGATTGATCTACGAAAAACGTTTGGACCGAAATTTACCCAAAACCAAAGGACTGACGGTAGTAGAAATTGTCAACTCAATTATTTCAGGGGAAATTAAGGGGATGTACATAATGGGTGAAAATCCCGCAATGTCTGACCCTGATACAAATCATGCGCGGAAAGCACTCGCAATGTTAGAGCATCTAGTAATACAAGATATTTTTCTCACTGAGAGTTGCTCTTTTGCAGATATAGTTCTGCCCGCATCAGCTTTCTTTGAAAAAGCCGGAACCTTTACAAATACCAACCGACAAGTCCAAATGGGGCGCCCAGTTACGGACCTTCCGGGAGACGCGAAACAAGACTGGTGGATTATTCAGGAGCTAGCGAATAGGCTAGATCTGAATTGGAGCTACAATGGGCCACAAGATGTATTTTCTGAAATGAAAGAAACTATGGACTCATTGGATAACATAACATGGGAGCGTCTCGAGGCTGAAGGCTGTGTAACATATCCATGCAAGGGATTAACGAGTTCTGGAGAGGATATAATTTTTAGCGATGGTTTCCCAACTGCGTCCGGTCGCGCAAAATTAGTTCCGACAAGTTTAGTTCCCCCAGCGGAACTACCAGACGATGAATACCCTTTTATCTTAACTACTGGAAGATTGTTAGAGCATTGGCATACGGGCTCTATGACTCGTCGTGCTGCCAACCTAGATGCTTTAGAGCCTGTTTCTTTCGCAAGCCTTAATCCTAGGCAGATGAGCGATCTAAATCTAACGCCTGGAGACACGGTTCGAATTTCAACTCGGCGTGGCAATATCAAAACCTCGATCCGAGCAGATCGTGAAATTCCTGCCGGTATGCTTTTCATACCATTCTGTTTTTCGGAAGCTGCCGCTAATATTCTAACAAACCCGCAACTTGACCCGATGGGGAAAATTCCCGAATTCAAGGTGTGTGCAGCTAAAGTCGAAAGAATGGCTGTAGAAAAACTAAATAGATGATGCCTTCATCAAGAAACGAAAAATTTTTTAGGGTACTTTCGTAAAAAGTTAACATGAATTTGCGCGTACTATTGATATTGTTTTAGTGTGAAGGTAGCTTGTGTGCACACAACTTCTATATCAAATTATAAATTAGTCGTGTCCCTTGGATTCCTTACGTTAGCCCCATATCCGCATGTAATTGTGCTCGCTTTGAGGGGTTAACGTTCGAACCGTGGTAAGCGTCACGACTAATCTCAACGCCCGCTCTACCACTACACTTCAAAGTACCCTGGTAATGCTTAAAAATAAAATAACACTTTATCTTCAAGAAAACTTGAAAGTAAGACCGATAAGCCTAAAATGGTTAAAACATAAAAGGTAGAACATCTAATTATTGAATACTTTGATAATCAGGTAACTAAAGAGGGTGACATGAAATCATTTTGGATTGGTACAATTACTGCAGTTTTTGTAGCGGTAATCGCAGGAATAGCATTAGAAAATACAGACCAGTCAGCTGAAGCACGATTCTCTACAGAAAACGTACGTCTGTAAAGAAAACCTCCCGATATCCGCTCTACCATTAATTCAGCCCTAATCCCAAGACCCGTGGAGTTTTTGTTTTCATTATTAAACCTTTTACACCTAGAAAAGGTCAAAAGCACCTTGCGCGCCTCGCGCTCATATCAAACTGAATTACGAATAACCACTATTCCCTAAAAACCTTACATTCCGACCGAAATGGAATTGAATGGTTTTCTAAAACACATTTAAACTAAATGAAAAGTGAGCAGGTGGAACCACCCAGTTCTTCTATCGGATATGCTGAGCGGACTAGAAATGCAACGCGGTTGCGCTACACTTTCCTCAGAATTCGTGTATTTCCGAAATTTACTAGCTACTAGAAGGCGCGTCGGAGGACTCTACCTCTTCAACCCAGAGGGCATGGTGCTCCTTAGCCCAATTTAGATCTACATCACCAGATCCCACAGCTGCAATAGCGCCTTCCATTCCTATTGACCCAATATAGATATGACCAATAATAACGGCAATCATCACTACTCCAACTATTCCGTGCCATAACACGGAGAGTTGCGTTTCTTGCAGTGTGGATAATTCCGTAGGTAGATTTGCTCCAAAACTATTCAAAATTGCAAATGTGCCAGACCAAGGCGTTATTTCAAAGGGGAACATTAAGGCTAAGCCTGAAAAAGATAAAGATGCTCCCCCCAAAATGACCAACCAAAAAATGATTTTTTGCCCTGCATTAAACCTTCCTGCAAGAGGATGTACACCTTTTGAAAAAAGTCCACCACCTACCGCAAGCCATCGAACATCGGTCATATTTGGTATATTTTGACGGACCCACATAAAAAACATAAGCACCAACCCTAGCATAAAAGCAAAGGCTAGGTAATTATGGAATATTTTTCCATAATAGCTTATTGCTGAAAATATTTCGGGCCCAAATATAGAAGGCATAAAATATCGCCCATACATTAAATTTAGCCCTGTTAACCCGAGAACTACAAAACTAGAAGCCGTCAGCCAGTGAGTTGCACGTTCAAAACTATTAAATCGCTCAATAGTCCTTCCCTGCGGGTCAAAACCGTGATCAATCTTAATGCGACCTCTTATCGCAAAAAATAGAAACAATACTGCTACCGTTATTACAAGCAGCCAGAGACCATATTGTTGCATTGGGCCGTTACGGAAAGCTCGCCAACTATCGCCATCTGATTGCACTAAAACGCCAGCTTTTTTGTCCGGTATTGAAACGTTCCCCTCAACCCCCCGGCGAATGGCCCGCCAAATTTCCGAATCCGATAAATTTCCGACCGAACCGCCTGGAACCGTGCCCTGTGTCTGCGCAAAAGCCGGGCTATTTAAAGAAGTTGGGCCAACAAAAACTACAGCGAAGGAACAGCTAGCCAAAAAAATCACTAAAGGGTAGCTCAAAAAACGAGGAAGCAGTGACCAGAACATCTTATTTCTCCTTACTGGCGGATAAGTTATCCACTTTACGCCTACCAACCCTAAGCTAATCTGACTGCAATTTGCCCCGTTGCCGCAAGTCAGCAAGCTCTTTCTCCGAAAGAGGACGATCAGCATTTTTTCCCTTATACACACCGGGTTCATAACTTAGAACACGATCTTGTTCTTCTGCCCTGCAAGCAGAAAGACAAATACCCACCGCCAATACGAAGCTAACTACCTTCCAGTTATTATAAAAAAACATCGGAAATTTCCTTTTGCTAGCAACCGTTGCTAAAATACCGTAAAGTGTAGATATTGCACAAGTCTAATAAATAGGGGCGGCCACAAGGCCGCCCCTAAATTCTATAGAATTCTGTTAGGAACCTGCCTTCAACTGATAGGCAGTCCCCCAACCCCACGCACCAGAGCCAAATCCACGCGCAACAACGCGCTCGCGATAGATATCACTCACCACATCACCATCGCCAGCCAGGAGCGCCTTTGTCGAACACATCTCTGCACACAACGGCAGCTTCCCTTCAGCTAGGCGGTTACGCCCATACTTCTGGTATTCCGCTGTGGAATTATCATCCTCTGGACCACCGGCACAAAAAGTGCATTTGTCCATCTTACCCCGGCTGCCAAAATTCCCTGCCTGGGGATATTGCGGCGCACCAAACGGGCAGGCAAAAAAGCAGTACCCGCAACCTATGCAAAGATCCTTCGAGTGGAGAACAACTCCTTCGTCAGAGGTGTATATACAATCGACCGGACATACCGCGATACACGGAGCATCTGAACAATGCATACACGCAACTGAAATGGAACGCTCTCCAGGTTTACCGTCATTAATCGTCACTACTCGGCGGCGATTAATTCCCCAAGGAACTTCATGTTCATTCTTACAGGCCGTTACGCAAGCATTGCACTCAATGCAGCGTTCGGCGTCACATAGAAACTTCATTCTAGCCATTTTTCTACTCCTTACCTAACGCCACGTTATGCCGGCTTGACGCGGCACAGGGTTGTTTTAGTCTCCTGCATTTGCGTCACCGAATCATATCCATAGGTTCCACACATATTTGATGCTTCACCCAACACATATGGATCTGTCCCTTCTGGATATTTATCCCTAAGATCTGCACCCATCCAATGGCCGCCAAAATGGAAAGGCATAAAGGCAACTCCTTCAGCCACACGCTCAGTGACTAGGGCCTTAACCTTGACACGACCACCTTCTGGACTTTCGACCCACATCATTGCCCCATCTCGAATACCGGAATTGTTTGCGTCAACAGGATGGATTTCACAGAACATGTCCTGTTGTAATTCCGCTAACCAAGAGTTTGCACGGCTTTCATCACCGCCACCTTCGTACTCCACAAGACGCCCCGAAGTTAAAATCATCGGGAATTTTTTAGAAAAATCGTTCTTCTGGATAGATTTGTACATAGTTGGAAGTCGATAGGCCTGCTTGTCGTCCCAAGTCTCGTACTTTGGCAAAAGATCCCGCCGAGGCGTATATAACGGCTCTCGATGTAACGGGACAGGATCAGGGAAAGTCCAAACAACAACCCGGGCTTTTGCGTTACCAAACGGTGCACAGCCATGTTTAATGGCGACCCGCTGGATACCACCTGACAGGTCAGTTTTCCAGTTTGTCTTATCGCCTGCAACCGCCTTAATCGCCTTCAGTTCCTCGGCAGTGAGGTCTTTATCCCAACCGAGCTTTTTGAGCATAGCCATATTAAACTCTGGATGGCCGTCTCCAAGCTCATTTCCGACCGGGAAGGAACCTTCAGCCAATAAGTTGTCCCCTTTCCTTTCTACACCGAAACGCGCTCGAAAGTTAAGGCCACCCTTTGCTACCGGTTTTGAAGGGTCATAGAGCACTGGTGTGCCAGGATGCTTCATTTTTGCTGTGCCCCAACACGGCCAGGGCAATCCATAGTAATCACCGCTAACTGGACCTCCCTTCGCTTGAAGGGTCGTTCTGTCAAACGTCGACTGGTTTGCCATATGCGCTTTCAACCGCTCTGGAGATTGCCCTGTGTAGCCAATCGTCCACATACCCCGGTTAAACTCACGGGTTGTATCTTCGATCGACGGTTCTTCACCATTTACTTTGATATTCTTAAAGAACTCCTTATCAAAGCCAAATTTCTTTGCGAATTTGTAAATGATAACATGGTCCGGCAATGACTCATATACCGGATCAATTATTTTATCCCGCCACTGCAATGAACGATTTGATGCAGTTACCGAACCATATGTCTCATATTGTGTAGAAGCTGGTAACACATATACACCGTCCTTACGGTCTGGGATTACAGCTGCAAAAGTTGGAACCGGGTCGATTACTACCATAAGGTCCAGCTTCTCCATCGCCTTTTTCATTTCCGGGAGACGGGTCTGTGAATTCACAGCGTGCCCCCATAACACCATTGCCCTGAGATTATCAGGCTGGTCGATTTTCTCCTTTTTCTCAAGAACCCCATCAATCCATCGACTGACCGGAAAGCCCTTTGACTGCATCAGTTTTTCAGAAGCAAATCTTCCTTTGATATAATCGTAAGAAACGTCCCAAACACGGGCCCAGTGCTTCCATGAACCTTTCTTTAGTCCATAGTATCCGGGCAATGAATGCGATAGAATGCAGAAATCAGTTGCACCCTGGACATTATCGTGACCGCGGAAGATATTGGCACCGCCACCCTGTCGTCCAACATTGCCCAACGCAAGCATTAGAGTGCAGTACGCACGGGTGTTATTATTCCCGTTTGTATGTTGGGTGCCCCCCATACACCATACAATGGTACCTGGGCGATTGTTAGCCAAAACTTTTGCCACCCGGCGAAGCTGAGACCCGGGTGTCCCCGTTACTCTCTCTGTTTCTTCGGGTGTCCATTTCTTGACTTCCGCCCGAATCTGATCCATGCCCCAGACGCGCTGCTTAATATATGTCTTGTCTTCCCAACCATTTTCAAAGATATGGTGAAGAATACCCCAAATTAACGCGACGTCTGTTCCAGGCCGAAACCGAACGTATTCATCGGCATGGGCCGCTGTCCGACTAAAACGCGGGTCACAAACAATCAATGCAGCGTTATTTTGTTCCTTTGCTTTCATGATATGCTGCACGGCAACCGGATGCGCCTCTGCTGGATTTGAACCAATTAGAAACATAGCCCGAGAATTATGCATATCATTGTAGCTGTTAGTCATCGCACCATAGCCCCAGGTGTTTGCTACACCGGCAACGGTTGTAGAGTGACAAATACGAGCTTGGTGGTCACCATTATTTGACCCCCAAAATGCATAAAACTTCCGGAAAAGATACGACTGTTCATTGTTGAATTTTGCCGACCCAAGCCAGTAAACAGAATCTGGACCTGATTTCTTGCGGATATCGAGCATCTTATCGCCAATCTCGTTAATTGCATCATCCCACGAGATCTTTTTCCACTTTCCACCTTCAAGCTTCATTGGATAGCGAAGCCGTCGCTCAGCATGTGCATGATGTCGCACAGAGGCCCCTTTTGCACAATGCGCCCCAAGGTTGAATGGGCTTTCAAATCCAGGTTCCTGCCCTACCCAAACACCTTTATCTACTTCAGCTATAACAGTACAGCCAACAGAGCAATGAGTGCATACTGATTTTACTTTTTTCATGCTAGCAGCAGTTGAGGCTGCATTGGCTTTTTTTACCATTTCACTCGGAATGACCGAAGCAAGTGCCGCGCCACCTGCCGCTACACCGGTCCTCTTCAAGAAAGCCCTTCGGTCCATGGAACCGCCAACAATTCCTGCTAGCGCTTTCTTCAAACGGGGGCCGTTCGCAACCCCGTCGCTCTTTTTAGTGAGCATTAGCCTATCTCCCTTAACTAAGTGATTAGAACCTTGTGAGCTCGTAATAAGTCTTTACGTGCTCCGTTTCACGATAACCAACTGAGTTACTTTTCTCAGTCGATTTTGCCTTTGCCGAATCGGTTGCAGTTGCCGCCACAGCGGC
>MDTE01101748.1_pt1 | contig 15682 bp, 10 predicted proteins | sample 811231 | NCBI WGS metagenome assembly MDTE01 (sample SAMN05326651, study PRJNA326480) | marine metagenome | isolation source: seawater | place: Indian Ocean: Red Sea | collected 2010
AAAATCTCCATTGTCTGAAGTTTTTACAGCAATGCTTTCTGCCTTATATGTTGGAGAAATTGTTGTCACTGCAACTGGAATATTTTTTATCTCACTTCCAACATTACCTTCTAACTGATTTCCTGAAATTGTAACTATTGCCTCTTTCACGACAGCTTCTGGTTTGATAACAATCGTACCTGTTGAGTTTGTGTTGATCCATTCGTATACACCTGCTTCGTACGGCATGTTGCCGGTCCAGGTGCCGTTGGTGTACAGTTCTCCAGATGAAAACAATCCACCGGTATGACGTAGGTTAATTGTAGAATTTGTCAAATTCTTTAGAAAAATTACATCTCCTTTTTCAATTTCCAGATAATTTGGTAGAGTGTTGACAAAATCGTGCTGCTCTGCAAATGATGCAGGAACCAAAGTGATTAGGACTATTGCTCCAAGCAAAAATGTAATTCTTTTAATTGGAACTGGCTCCGTGCAGTTTTCTGCCAAAAGATACGGAGCCAGTTTTACCATGCAGAGGATTCACGATTGTGACTATTATTCAACATGACATTAGTATGCATACTTTACATACTGTGTAAACAGGCAACTTTTTACCGAACTCAATCTTAAAAACAAAAGCCTTATGCAGTTGGTATCCATACTATTCATACCTTGTCAAATAATCTAAAACTTCGAGTCCACATAGCACCCGTAGGCTTTGAGATAGACAGGATTGTCATTCCTGCAAAGAAGATGCGCGCAGACAAGGTTTGGCTTATTGGACATGACCAGCGTTCATCTGACAAGGCTCGTCCTTTTTTGGAAAAAGTCAGAAAAATTCTTGAAAAAAATAACATTGAGGTAAAAGAGGCAAATGCAGACAGATACAAGCTGTTTGACATTGTTCGTGTCGTAAAGGAAATAATCTTACAAGACCGAGAACATGACATTTATCTGAATGTAGCAAGCGGATCAAAAATTCATGCAGTTGGAGTAATGATGGCAACAATGATTTTTAATGACAGAACAAACCTTCATCCATTTTATGCACAAGCAAAAGACTATCACCACACCAAGATCTCAGAACCGCAGACTACAGGAATTGAAACAATCTCCGACCTTCCAACATATCAAATTCAGACACCTCCACAAAAGCAGATAGCTGCATTAAAAATAATAAAAGAACATGAGGAGAACGGAAAAAGAGTTTCCAAAATAAAGAAAAAGGATTTGGCTCAAAAGGTCATAGAAGCTAAAATTATTGAGGTTAACGCAAAAATTGGAAACCAATCCCAGGCAACATTTGCAAGTCTTGACAAGAACATTATCTCTCCGCTAGAAAACGTATGGGGTTATGTAAGAACAGAAAAGGTTGGGCGCAACAGATGGATTCATCTCACCGATGAGGGAAGATGGGCATCGGAATTTTTAATCTAAAACTGCATCTTTGAAAACCATCTTCGTATGGTATACTTTCTGACAAATGCCACCATCGTAAAGACTGCAGTTATCTGCAGAAATCCCATTATTTCCTGGTTTGCAATCTGGTCGGAAAACATCGGAAGTACGAAAAAATTTATCGGCAGATACATCAGAAAGCCGACTACAATATCCGTGATACTCTCAATGATTGATTTTTTTCTAGAATCCTGACCAAAATTTTCAAATGTGCCCTCGGTTTGTGAAAATTCTTCTTTTCTTATCGAATCTCTATTCATGCTAATTATCACCTAAATTCCATGATAAAGCTCTGCGAAAGAGTATGCATACCGTGCATACCATTTGCCAAAAAAAACTTCTTTAGGTAGCGATGCATTTTTCTGACATGTCAAACAGGACCCCGCTTGCTCCGCGAAGGTCAGGAATTCCGCTGAAAAGGGTGAAATATGAAAATCAGGTCGGAACGGCAAGGGTCACGTGGATTGTAATGAGGCTCAAGTATGCGGGAACCTGCATTCACTGCGGAGAAGAGATGCCTCCAGGCAGGATGGCAGAATGGAATCAGGGAATAGGGGTAAGGCATGAAATGTGTGCATGGAATTATGGGAAAAGCCAGAAGGCAAAAGAAAACCTATTTCGCGCCGCGCTGGTAGACGATCCTGAAGGATTTCAAAAGTTTACAAAGATGGCAAAGCAGGCGTTTGAGTCACAGCCATACAATGAAACCATGCTGTCCCAGATGGCAGACTATCTTTTTGACACATACGAATACGAATCTGCAATCAAAGTTTACGCTCAAATCTCAAAGAAGAATCCAAAATCAGTTTACGCACTTGTAAGTATGGGAGCTGCATACATCAGACTAGAACAGTTCGAAAAGGGAAAGCGATGCTATCTCAAGGCATTAAAGATTAAACCTGGAGATGAGGAAATTCTTGACAAGCTTCAACGTCTTTACTACAGGATGGGCAACTATAAAAAATCGATAACCATACTGCGAAAACTTTCAATAAAAAGTATTGACTCGCAAGAAAAGCTTGCACTAACATACTACCATACAGGCGAGTACGAAAAAGCTGTCAAAGAGAATACGTTAATGTTAGATTTTTTGGATGGAGCAAGAGGAAAGTATCCATTTTCTTTCGTCTCTGCACTGATCAGACAGCACAACTATTTGGTTGCGATAATACGCAACGAAACACGCGAACGCGAGGCACTGAAAAAGATTAACCGCTACATGAAGGGAAAGCCGGAGATGTTCGTAAAGTCAATCATGATACATTTCTATAATACATATAACAAACTGGACGAGGCAAACAGGATTTACAGAGAATTTCTAAAGATTGAGATAAAGTCTGACTATGATTTGTTCTCAATGATTCAGGTTTATCTGAACCAGAAGAACTATCGAAAGGTAATTGAAATCTGCGAGGAAAACATCAAGAACCAAACTCTGAGATACCATCTTCAGTATACGCTGGCAAATACGTTTTCTGAAATCAAACAGTATGCAAAGTCAAACAACGTGATTGCGCAGATGTTTGCAGAAAGCGAAAATCCTGAGGTTCCGCTTGACTCTGAGATGATGCTACTACTTGCAAAGAATCTGGAAAAGATGGGAGACAAAAGAAGGGCGCTTGCAACACTTGACAAGGCTGCAGGTCTTCATGACAGTACCGATGCGCTGAGGGAGATAGTACACAAGCTGAGAAAGACTGAGAATCCAAAAAAGATCTTGCCGTATATAGAAAAGCTTCACAAGATTGAGCCCAAAAACTTTACAATCTCTATGGAGTACGTCTCGGTCCTCATTGACACGCAGTCGTATCAAAAGGCATTGAACATTATACTGAAAATTGAAAAAGAAGAAAAGCTTGGTAAAGAGGACAAGTCCATACTGCTTCTCAAAAAAGCCGTATGTCTGTTTCACATTGGTGAGACTGTCCTAGCACATGAAATCTTCAAGGACCTTGTAATGCAGGACAGAAAGTTCAAGGACGCGCTTGACGGCGTTGCATTAACATCAATAAAGCTTGGAAAGCGCAAGCTTGGATTAAAGGCGATAAGGGAGGCAGAAAAGATTGCATCTTCAGAAATTCTGCAGGATGATCAAAGCGACCTTCCTCCTGCAAGGGTGCTTCCAAAGTCAGAAAGAATTCTCCGCAAGAGAAAAAATGTCGTAACAAAGCCCACCTTCAGGTACAATCCAGACAAGAAGATTGCCGACATGTCCGTGGTAAAGACCGCGGTAAACGCGGTTTGTGCACTGTTAAACTCAAAGGGAGGCGTACTGCGGATAGGAATCACCGGAAAGACTCCGACCGGAATTGCGCAGGATTTGAAACTGTTTGGAAAAAACGAAAGGACAAACCAGGCATTCGAGGAGTACATCAGAAAAATACTTGGGCAGAGGCTTTCAGAATCTGAAACGGGAAAGTTTGTGGGAATCACATTTGCAAAAATAAAGTACAAGATTGTCTGCGAGGTAAACGTTCCGCTCTCGAAGATTCCAATTTATGTAAAATCACGCAACAAAGACGAGGAGTTTTACGTGATGAAGGATGGAAAGCCCGAGAGGTTAGGTCCAAAGCAGCAGGCAAAGTTCATTCGTAAAAACTTCACGCTAGACTGAGATCATAGTTAAATCATTCCTGTTGACGTAATTTTCATGGGAATAAGAGCTCGATTTCCTGGAATGTGTCGAAAATGTGGAAAAATAATTGCTAAAGGCGAAGACATGATTAAAGAAGATCCAGACGGTATTTGGATTCATCAAGATTGTCAAGATGCATTTGTCTTAAAACCAAAACAGCCTGAAAGATCAGGTAAGACCGAGGAAGAGAAAAAAGCAGGCAGAGAAAGAAGAATTAAAAATTATAAAGAAACAGAAGAAAAGAGACAAAAACAAAAACAGCCTGATGATGACTTTTTTGGATATGCAACTGTTCATAATTATCATGGAAAACACAACTGGACGTTTGATGATTATGAGCCAGTTGGTCTCTCAGATTTACTAAATGATTACCAAAAAAATTCTAACAAATACAGATTCAAACTCTTCCGAGTTCCAAGAGAACATCAACTTTTAACAGATATAGGAAAACCTGCTTTGAAAAACCACACATGTAATAAATTGGTAAGTGAAAGTGATTCTCGAGATTGGAAACCGATAGTATTTGGAATTTTAGGTAAAACAATAGATAATGAACCTGTAATGAAGGCATTTGGAAAAATTAACCGATTAAACAATGACGATGGAAGTGGGGGAGAATTCAAAAATAATCCTAGCAGTTATTTTTATGAAGAGATTTGTTACTATCAAAAAAAGCAGGTGCAGAAAGGTAACAGAACTCGTCACAATGCACCATTTTCAATGAAAATTCATAATGATGATGCAGATGTTATTGCATCAAAGGCAATTTCATACTTTGACAAGGAAGTTAGTCCTGCTCAATTCTTAGGGTTATTTTCAAATTTTGTAAAACGGTATTACCCTGAACAGTCTGAAGATTTTTCTAACGCAATTATTGAATTTAAATCAGAAAAAGAAAAAATCATAGACAAATTCAAAAACGTCGGAAAAACTTCAGAAGAGCTTGGCTTTGAAGAAGATATACAAAAAGAAACTGAGGAACGTCTGCTTAAACTAGAAGCAACATCTAGAAAACTAGAAGAAAAAGTAGAAGATCTATTCGTTGACCAAGCAATACTTCCACTTCCATCTGATCTGGATTCTCGCATAGAAGAATGCACTAAGGTTCTGTCGATAGATGAAAAATACATCCGAGAAATACTTCACCACTTGGTTAGTGGCACACATGTTCTCATAGGTGGTGCAATCGGTACTGGAAAAAGTCATTTCGTCCGAGATTTTTTGGGAAAGTTCTGGGGAACAGATGATAATCCTAATGGATACAAAGTAGAAAGTTTCACTGCCACAGACGAATGGAGCACAGTGGATGTGATAGGAGGGATTATGCCAGATATAAAATCAGAAGATCTGAGTTACAAGTTTCAGGATGGCTGCCTTACAGAAACAATAGTAGATTGTATGGAAACTATGAAGAAACCCACGGATGGTTATATTGGAAAATGGCTTGCAATAGACGAATTTAACCGTGCAGATATTGAAAAGGCGTTTGGTCAGATGTTTACTGGCATAGAAGAAAAAATAATCAAAATTCCAGGAAGACCGGATGGAAATAAAGTGAAAATTCCAAGGCAATTCCGAATAATTGGAATGCTAAACACTTCTGACAAGCACCATCTATATCACATTCATGATGCGCTGAAAAGGAGATTTGCATATGTCGAGATTGAAGCACCAACAAGAAAAGATAGGACAAAAGAACTTCGTACAACATTAGCCAACGCAATCGGTGATATTGATACTGATGATATAGAACTGCCAGATGAAATAGAGGATAATCTCGAAGAGCAAATGAATATTGCATACGAAATGCTTGCCACAATACGTACGGCAAAAGGATTGGGCAGTGCAATACTCAAAGTAATCTTACGGGAATTGATATATGGATTTGCAAGTAAAACTACATACACATCTGCAAACAAGCAATCACCTAACAACGATCTTGATACAATTCTCGATTGGTCGTTAACTGCAAATCTTCTACCACAATTTCAAGGAGTAAACAAGAAAACACTACAGGTGTTTGAAAGAATTTTCATACCCGAAACAGGCAGTCCACTAGAATTATTTGAAGAGGCAAAACAGAATCCAACTGAAAGAGAACAATTTTCTGAAGGATGGAATATGTTTGTAAAGTGTCTAAATAACTCAGACGAAATGTCTGGAGAAGAAGTTGACTTTAACATGCAACGAGACAAATCCATCGTTGAAAATTTTCAAGATGAATGGGAAACTAGGAAAAATGACTTTCAGTTTAGTTTAGAGAACTCAAACTTTGCAAAAAAACTTCGTCAATTAATAGAAAGTGAGGAATATTGAGAATTGTCAAGCTTTGGTTTGCTTATTGATAAATTTCGAAGCATAAAAGAAAATGATACATTCACAGACTCTATTGTTTCTAAACGAATTAAAATAAAGATAGAAGAAAAATATGGTGGACTAACCGATAAGATAATGCGAGAGACGGAACTGTCTCTTCCAAAGAGAATTCAGGAACTACGCGATCTTAAAATTTCTGGCTACTCAAAAATAGAAAAAAAAATTAAAAATAATGCTGGACTAAACGAGCTAGAAAATCGCGCTAAAGAACTACGCGAGAATCAATTCAAATATTTCTCGGATGAGGAATTGGACTTTCTTGACATACCAGCAAAAGAATTGAAAATAAAACTCAACGACGAAACTAGACTCTTTTTTTCTGCGGTCAACAAACAAAACGATCTTACAAAAGAAATCTACAATGAATGGGTAAATCTGGACCCAGACCGTTTTGAAAAATGGGAAATAATAAAACCGGATGATACAAAAGATAGCCCATATTATGACTGGTATCAGTTTTGTAGGTATTGCCTGATTGACTATGAACGAGTTGAATACATGCAAGAACGAATATGGCGGATTTATGATATGTATGAGGAGTATTACCGCTTTGACAAACCAGTATATTTCAAATTTGATTCATTATCACAGGACAGTACAAGCAAGGGATTCAATTTTCCGATAGACTTTGCAAGGATTCGTTTTCTCGAAGAGAAAGCAAAAGAGCTCCTTGTTATACACAAACAAATTCTTGATAATGTAAGTTTTATTCAAAAAAAACAAAGTACAGATTCCATAAAACCCCGTGGAAACATAGACTGGAAAAAAACAATTCAGCTACAAATTAATGGCCACAACTCAATCCTTGTTTCACGACAAACTCAGAAGAATTTTGTAACACCTGAAAATATACTCTTCATCATATCTGCATTTTGGATAATTAACAAGGCAGAAGAATATTTGAGAAATGAAAAACTATTCACGCAGGAAATAGAGATGCTATCTGCTGTTAGACAGAAGATGAAAAAAATAATAAATGATTTTCCTTTTCCACAGGTTCCACTTTCAGTAAAAAAAGATAAACTTGACAAAGAATATGATAAAAAAATTTCAAAACTTGTAACCCAAGCTTCGCAAAGGATGACTACGGGAAAAATACAAAACCCTGGATACAAAAAACTTCTAAAATGGATAGAAGAAGTGAGAAATAATACGGGATTGAAAACACTTCAAGGTATAGTCCAAGACGATTCGCTTATTCTCTTATCATTGCGTGACATAGACACAATGTATGAGCTGTGGGTGATGTTTGAACTAATACACCAAATTTTTATCAAAAAAGAACCGAAGTTTGATATTGATCTGGCTACTGGTGAGATTAAACAAATTAATTTCAACTGGAACGGAAAAAATGTCGAAATGTTTTATGATAAAATGTTCAAAAGAGGTAAGAGAATAAAAAAATCAACCCATGATACAATAGTTCATGATACCAATTCAGAAATTTGTGGTCCATACACAAAACTTGTTCCAGTAAAGGCAGATGTACGACCAGACTTTTCTTTTAGAACTGATGGAAAATTCATTGCAGTATTTGATACAAAACAATATTACGAAAAATCACCACTTGCATCATCAAAAGACGACTCAAGGGCTGATGCATTTACAAAAATAATGGGATATGCATACAATTTTGAATCTTGTCATTTGGGTCTTGCCATAATGCCACATGAGAGATGGACTGCTGAACCTTACGAAACTTCTCCATATGAGGAGAACATATTCAGGCCGATTCTTATGATGCCGCTGCGAGAATTTACCGAGGATAAGGAAAAAAACCCAAAATCAATTCAAAACATCATTTCAATGCTTGACAGAGTCATATCTCAGTAATCGAGAATAGTCTTTCGCGTTTTGTTTTCTGTTAAGGTCTTCACCAATACCTTTGCGATAGACTCTACAACTGGAACCACCACCGAGTTTCCAAACTGTCTGTAGGCTTGGCTGTCTGAAACTGGAATTTTATACTTGTCTGGAAATCCCATCAGCCTTGCACATTCCCTTGGAGTCAACCTTCTAGGATTCTTGCTCAAATGATTTTGATCTATGAGAATCTCTGCACCGTCCTTGTGATATCTGGCACTTAGAGTGTTTGCTCTGCCGTCTTTGTTTGCAAGGCTGTAACCGAAACCATTTTCTTTTGCTTTATGACGTGCTGCATGCCGCTGAAGTGAGTTCCATGTGCCATCCAAAAGTGTATATTTTTTCTGAACTCTTTTTTGAAGAATTTGTCCAAGCTTGGGTCTCTTTTTTTGAAGCTTTGGAAATTCAAACTGCATTGGTTTTCTGAATCCAACAATGAAAATTCTTTCTCTGTGTTGTGGAACAAAACTGCTTGCATCAACAATCTCGTCATGAACGTCGTAACCTAGTTCTTTTTGTAATGTCTTCATTATCACTTTGTATGTTCTTCCCTTGTCATGTCCCTTCAGATTCTTTACGTTTTCAAGCAGGAATGCTTTTGGTTTTTTTTCTTTAATAATTCTGACAATATCAAAAAAGAGGGTTCCTCTTGTTACATCTGCAAAACCTTCCTTGCCGCCATGGTGTCTCCTAGCACTTGTACCTGCAAGCGAAAACGGTTGGCACGGAAAACCTCCTAAAAGTATGTCATGATCTGGTATATCACTTTCATGAATCTTCTTTATATCATCAAATGGAATGTCATTGAAGTTTTTTTCGTACGTTTGTTTTGCGTACTTGTCAATCTCTGAAGAAAAGACACATTTACCTCCTGCTCTCTGAAATGCGAGTCGCATTCCGCCAATTCCTGCAAACAGATCTATAAACGTAAATTCTTTATTTTTATTCAATATCTTTTCCTTGTTGGCTTCTACTTTATAATTTTCAGCTTGAAGTTTATCTCCCTTCTGTTTTTTTCTTTGTCATGTCCGTACCACCACTTGACATACTTTACGTGGAATTTGAAGACGTTTACGTTTGGTCCAGGCTTGTTGAAATATAGGAGTATCGAGTTCGGATCTTTCACTTTTCTGTTGTATGCACCGGAACACTTCTTCTCAAACGACTGGTCGCCGCTGCCTGTTCCTTTGTATATGACTGTCTGGTCTTCTAGGTTGATAAAATCCTCATAATCGCTGTTCCTGTCGTCAACAAGCAGTACGTAATTGTGTTGTCTGGAGTAGCGTATGCCGCCCTGAGTTGCAACGCAAAAAATTCTGTGCAGCTCGTCAGTGGTAAAGATCTCTCCATTCTTCGGAATTCTTGGATTCCTTGGAACGCATTTTCCCTTTTTACTCGTCATAATATCCCTCTATTTCGTCAATGTATGCAAGCTCAATCTTTTTTCCATTATCGTCTTCAATTTCATCTTTCACGTAAACTATGTCGCATGTTTCGGTTCCGCCGAACTCGGTTCCCCTCAGTCCCCTTCCAATCATTTGTTGCAAAAGTATGTTGCTTCTAGTTGGTCTTGCTACCACAATAGTATCAATCTTGGGCGAATCAAATCCTGTGGTAAGAACATTGTAATTGCAAAGAACGTTGATTTTCTTTTCCTTGAAAAGCTCTATGTAGGATTTTCTTGCACCGTATCTGGTTGTTCCGGTAATTGTTGCGCTTCTTATTCCGTCTTCAGCCTCCAAAATTTTTGACATTACTGTTGCTTGCGTTACGTTGGTGCCAAAAAATAAAATCTGTTTTCCCTTGTCATGCCATTTTTTTATGTGCTTTCTTGTTTCGTTATTTCTTTCTGCCAACGTGGCAAGTCTGTTAAGCGCATTTTCTGGTATGTCTTTTACAGGTTGGTTTTCCATCTCCTCTGTTTCAGATCCACTCATTCTGAATTTTTTTACACTGATTGGGTGGAATGTTGGTTTTGCAAGATAGTTAAGTTCCGTTAGTCGCTTTCTCATGTATTTGAGATCGTTCCATCTGTCGTCGAATATTTGTCCATTTTTGTCCTTGTCTGGCTGTACATGCATAGATGGAAAGATCATTTTGTTGTTGTAAAGTGAGTGTAGCTTTTTTGTCTCTCCTGGTTTTGTTCTTTCTGGGGTTGCAGTCAAACCTAGAAGAGGTATGCTGTCATGTTGATCTGTTTTGTTTGTATCAATTCCCAGCGATTCCAGTATCTTCTGGTATGACATTGCCACGGAATGGTGTGCTTCATCTACTACTACTGCCAAAAGCTTTTCCTTAAGAAAGTCAAGATCCGATTCACCGTTAATTTCTGTAGAGTTGTAAATGCTGTAAAGTTTCTGTATCCCTGCCACAATTATGCCACTCTGCTGCGGATACGGTAATCCGTAGTCGTCAAAAGTTCTAAAAATTTCCAGAGTCTCTCCATGTCTTCCAATTTTATGATCTTCCCAGAGCTGCTTGAAGCACGAGATTGCCTGCTCGCACAGCTCGTTGCTTTGTGCAATCCAGAGAATAAAGTTATTCTCAGAGGAGTTTTTCCAGTGTTCCAGAAGTGCTTCTACGACGGTTCTGGTTTTACCCGCGCCTGTCGGAAGGCTTACTATTGCTCTCGAGTTATCGGTATCTGCTAGCAATTCTGTGATCTGCCCCCTCATGTTTGCTTGAAAATTTGCAAGATCGTGCATAGGCGGCCTAGGCGTGACGCTTTCGCTCTTGTCAGGACTTCTGTCTGACTTTATTCCTGCAAAAATTCCTGGGAATTTCAGAATCTCGACAAATTTTCTTGCAAAACTTCCTCCTGGTTTCCATGGATACTTTTGATTGTCTTTCAAATCCTTTAGCACTTTTTCCATAGTTGGCTCCTCGTCGTCTTTCCACTTTTTGTTGTTCCAGTTGTGTATCCTTCTTAGTGTTTCTTCTTCCCCCTTCTCCAACAATCTCTTTATGATGTACTGTCGCAAATCTATGCCCCACTTTCCCTCAAACATTTCTGAGCTGAGCATGTCCACTACCATTCCCGGAAGTTTTACAACCGGCATACTCTCTGCATCAAAGTCTTTGCTTTTTGCCAGCGCCTTTTCTACCCCTGGCAGATGTTTTGGAAAAAATTCCTCTCTCAGCCATTCTGCAACATCCTCTCCGTCATCGTCGACAAAAAGAATCTCGGTAAGCTTTTCAGATGCGATTTTTTTGTTTTCCTCTGTAGGTATGTACTGGTGTTCCAATTACATCTCCTCGAAATATTCGTTGTCAATCATCTCGTCTACCAAATTAAGCGCCTTTTCTACAATAGGTCCGCGTGATCTAATTCCAATTTCAAAGTTGTTTGACATACCATGATATGTCAGGTTTGCCGATGTTACGAGAAGGTCATTTTTATCCACGATGATTGTCTTTGCATGAACTTTGTAATATGTCCCCTCTTGTTTTTTTCTAGTAAAAACTACGGGCTGTTTTGGTCCGTATTTTGAAAATAGAGTTGTAATTTCCTCCTTGTTGATCTTCTTTTTGTCATTGTCTATTACTATTCTCATAATTATTCCGCGGTTGAGACATCTCCCAATCTCTTCAATCACACTTTCCGCATTCTTGGTAATTCTGTATCCTATTATTGTGACGCTTTGCTTTGCGTTACTGAGCATCTCCTCAATCACACTCTTTGTATTTTTTACATGAGCCCCAACCTGTACGGGTCCGGTCCACACAATCTCTGATGTGTTTTGTTCCGTTGAGAGCATTTTTTTTGTCTGCAATGATGCGTCAATCATCATCATTACGGTGTCTTTTGAGTTACGGTAGTTCTCAAAAAGAAGCGTCAGGTTTTGCAGTTTTTCACCAGATAGACCTGTGATATCTCTGAGACTGAATTTCCCAATCTCTTTTTTCTCCTCCCACGCGGTTAGGAGTTTTTCAAGTGATTCAATTGGAGACGCACTTACGGCAGACAGGACCTCCTCGGTCATTGTCTCCCTATTTGTCTTGTTCATTGACCGTCGCTCTCAAAATAGCCAAAATTATCATGAATTGTCTTGTTTATTGTGGCCCTGTCAAGATAGTCATTCATTGCCTCACAGCATGTTTCTGGAACTAGAGTGCATGCGTGACATGATGCCCCATGACACTTGTCGATTTTTTCTGGCTGTTGCATTCCACATAGTGGGTCACACGAGCATACGTTTGCATCAATCAGAAGATTTTGTAAAATTGAGTTGATGCGACTCTTTGTACCAATATCTACCATTCCTCCAAGAACTCCGTCACTGCTAGGCGCTGAGGTGTAGACAAAGATTCCCTGCATTGATTCGCTGCAGTAAATCCTCTCCTGAAATGATGCGGTCCAGTATCCTGTCTGTTTTGAAAGACTCCGTATGAACATGTGTGAAAGTGTATGCAATAATATGAATTTTGGAACATCCTCGTCTCTCATCTCGGGATAGGCTTTTTTGAGATTCTCAAGATTGAATCTTCCCTGTTGTGTCATCACTTTCTCAATTCTTTTAATTACCGTGTCGTTGTTCATCCACAGATCAACTTGTTCCTTGTTCAAGCTGAAAAACATGCCTTCTCCTCTGTTCTCAACTGCTGGGAGCCATGTTGGATATTTGTTATCTATGTTTTGTATGTTTGAATACCCTCCTGCAATGTAAGGTGAATCAATTCGTGAAAATCCTGTTATTGCGGAGATGACCCTAGTTCTTTTCACGAGCACAATTTTATCAAAATATTTTCTGAATCTTGAAGGAATGTCTCTCATCATCTCAGTTGTAAAGTCCTTGTCATTAGAATCTGTTCCGGAATTTAGCTGGTCGTACTCGAACTGTTTGACAGTTTTTTCATCTTTATGAAAGTCATTAATCTGTTCTTGCTTGTTTGCAAAATCTTTAGGAAGACATTCGATTCCTGGCATTTTGCTAATGAGCTCATAGACTACGTCAAGCTGTTCCTTATTTTCACCAGCAGCTGAAATCATGGCTCTGATGTCCGGTCTCATCATCACTTCTGCTGCATCGTCACTGAATGGTGGAACTGTAACTGCGCTTCTTGTCATCGGAAAGTACATGTTTGTCGCTCCTTTGAACATTCCACGCATGGGCAAATCCACGTTATTCTTGCTGCATCCTGCAGAATCGTGCTTGCCAATCCACGGCATGTTTCTTGTACAGCTGCCTGTGATGAATTTCAGGGCGTTTTTTGTCAGAGCTGTTGCCATGTCATGAGAATTATTGCATTTTTTGCACACGACTCTCTTTGAGCTCATTGATGAAGAGCTTCCATCTGTCTCTAGGTATAGTTCGGCCTCGTCCCTACTGCATGCATCCTTGCTTGCTTTCTGATGGGCCCATTCGTACCACGGAAATTCATCAAGGTGTCCGTTTTCACATGTACGAACAAATCTGACTGGGACTGTGTTTCTCTTCCTATAACCCTCACATTTCTCCGAGTTACACTTTAAACTCCTGATGTCATTTCCATCTCTTCCATCCACAAGCTTGTTGCATATTCTGCAGAATCCCCATGCAGGAAAACTTCTTACCGGAATTGCGCCCTTCTCATCTTCACTTTTGATGTCTGATACAGAATAAAGTGTCTTGAGATTGTCGTAACTTTTACTGTCTCGTCTTATTTCTTTCAACAGCATTGGATCATACAGATCCTTGAATTTGCTTGTATCCCATTTGTTTAGGCCCATAATAATTACCGAATCTACTTGGTTGTCGTAAATTGCGCCTGGGCCAAATGATGAAATCAGCTGACTGGGTCTTAGAAATGCAAATCTTCTAGACAAACTCAAACGTATTTCATCTCCATTTGTCTTTCAACCTCTCTAAGTGATTCTGGTGTGCTCATAGGAAATTTTCCTATTTTTGTAGCTCCCGCCTGTGAAAACTCTATCATTAGGACATTTTCATTTTTTGGAATTCGATACTCTTCTGGGCTGTATGGATTGTTATACCAGACCCCTTTCTTTTTTGCCTTGTCGTCTTCCTTGGTTTTTTGAATAAATTTTTCCCAGTTGGTCTGGAAATCGTCTAGCATGTCTTTCATGTCTTGGAACTGCCTTGAATCTTCGTCCACATCTTGGATACTCTTGAAGCGTTCTAGGATAAACTTCTCTATGTCTTTCCCCATGCTTTTTGTAAAGTCATTTGCATCTTTCGTCCCAGACATCTCCGGCATTGAAAGTCTGATCATTGAAATGAATACAGCATGAATTGCTCTCTTGCATGCGGCCAGCGAAAAAGGTGTTAGAATTGCGGGCTCTACGTACTTTTGCATTGTATTGTGGTAACCCACAAAGTTTTCGTACTGCGACAAGTCCCTTGGTTTGTATGGGTTGTAAAGTACAAAGACGGCTCCGGGTATTTCCGGTTTCCTACCTATACGTCCTGTTGCCTGTATGTATTCTGTAGAATTTTTTGGTTGGCCGTTGACCACCATGAGACCGAGTCTTCCAACATCAATGCCTACAGAAATCATGTTTGTGGACAGAAGTACATTGATTGTATTCTCATCTGGAAAAGATTTCTCTAGCTTTACCCTCAGTTCGTTAATCTCCCTTTGCGTTTTTCTTCCTGTAAGTTCTTCTATCCCTGCATATTGGACGCCTACCTCCCGTTTCTTGACTTTCTTGTCAATCAGTCCTGTTATCAGCTCTATTCCATCTGGCACGTCGTCCTCTACAAGTCTGTTTGAGCCGCCAAGCTCCCTGATACTGTTATAATATCCTACAAGTGTCCAGTATGGATCCACAAGTCTGCTCATTTTTGACTTGTCAACTGCATCTTTTATTGTGTTAATCCTCTGCAGAAGAGATGAGAATATTTTTCCCAGAGCAAATTTTCCTGACTTGTGGGAGAATGACACTCCAACGTGCAATCTTCCAGTCACATTCGTTTCCCACCAAAAAAACGAGTCCTTTCTGTCAAATGCCGGTGGTGGAAATTCTGCCGTTCCTCCTTTTCTATTAAAGATCTTTTTCATCTGCTCTCTTGTTCCCCTTGTTGTTGCAGTTGACGCAATTACTTTTGGTCGTATTGTCTTTCCATTCTTATCAAGTCCGGTAAGATAGTCAACAGCCGTTTCATAAAGTCCCACCATGGTTCCAAGTGAACCAGAAATTAGATGAAGCTCATCTTGTATTATCAAGTCTGGGGGAAATCTTTTACTTTCTATATCGTATGCATCCCTAACTGTGCTACATCTGCACTTGCTTTTCTCGTATGTCATGTCTCTCTTTGTAGTAAATCCGTGAATCGTGCACCATTTCTCTGCCCTGCCAAACATTGAAGCAATGTCATGTCTGAACGCCATTCTGGCAAACTTGTCTGCAGTTGCAATTATCATGCTGGG
>MDTE01059123.1_pt1 | contig 15679 bp, 16 predicted proteins | sample 811231 | NCBI WGS metagenome assembly MDTE01 (sample SAMN05326651, study PRJNA326480) | marine metagenome | isolation source: seawater | place: Indian Ocean: Red Sea | collected 2010
AGAATTCTTTTTTTCATTATTTAAAATCTAGCCTTTTTTTGTTAGATATTGAAGCTAAATATGGATTTAAAAAAATATATTAGATCAATTCCTGATTATCCAAAAAAAGGAATACTATTTAGAGATATTACAACTCTTATAAAGAGCCCAGAAGCATTTAATTATACTATTGATAAGATAATTGAGATTTCAAAAAAAGTTGATTTTGATAAAGTTTCTGCTATTGAATCTCGCGGTTTTGTTTTTGCCTCTGTTGTATCTTATGTTCTAAAGAAACCCTTGGTACTTCTAAGAAAAAAAAATAAATTACCCGCAGACAGACATTCAGTGGATTTTAAATTAGAATACGGCGAGGCAACAATTGAAGTACATAAAGATTCTATAAATAAAGACGAAAAAATTTTAGTAATTGACGATCTAATAGCAACCGGAGGAACGGCAGAGGCAGCAGCTAAATTGATAGAAATATCTGGGGGGTCAGTTGCAGGATTTATTTTCGTGATAAACTTATTTGACCTACCTGGAAACAACTTACTTAAAAAAAGATCATATTTCACAGAGAGTATTATTGAATTTCCAGGACATTAAATTTCTTTATTTTTCCAAGTATCTGGTGTCAATTCATTGTCTATTTCAAGGTCAATATGATACTCAAATGGTTTCACGCCTCTTTTTTTAATATATTCATAAGTTCTTTTAATACCCTCTTTTAAACTTACCTGAGTTTTATAATTTAAAAGTTTTCTGGCTTTATCTGCTGAACAAATTGCATGTTTCACCTCTTTAGGCCTATCCTTTTTATAAATTGGTGGAAGATTTATGCCAGTAATATTTGAGCATAATTCGGCAACTTTATTAATAGTAACAAATTCCTCATCTGGACCTATATTTATTATTTGCTTATTTAGACTTTTTTTATCCAACATTGGAATTAAACAACTTAAACAATCGTCTATGTATGAAAAACATCTTGTTTGTTTTCCATCACCGTAAATAATTGGAGCTTTACCTTGTAACATTCTATTTATCATAATTGAAACTACATTTCTAAATGGATCATCGTATTTTTGTTTTGGTCCTATAATATTGTGTGGTACCGCTATCACCCACTCAATTTTATTAAGCTCACATAAATTTATTAATACTTGCTCTGCTGCCACTTTTGAAATAGCGTAGGGATCTACTGGTTTTGGATCCATAGACTCTATGAATGGATATTTTTGTGAACCATATCTAGCCATAGACGAACAAAATATTATTCTTTTTACTTTTTCATTTACAGCTGCAGAAAAAATCGAAACTGAGGCTAAATAATTATTTTTTGTAATCTCAAAAGGAGAAAATACTGACAATCCTTCGTGAGCAGTAGCAGCACAGTGATAAACGATATCTACTCCTTTCATTATATTCTTAATTTTATTGAAATCACAACAATCGATGTTGTGAAATTCTATTTCTTTAGGAATATTATCTTTATACCCACCTATCATATTATCTATACCTATAATTTTATGACCTAATTTAGATAGTTCTTCCGACAAATGTGAGCCAAGAAATCCTGCAACGCCAGTTACTAATATTTTGTATTGATTTTTTTTCACTGAAAAAGTTTTATATTTTTAATTGTAATAAATCAACTTTAATTAATTTTAGGCCTATACCAAGATTTTTTAAGTAACATCGAATTAAAAATCCCTGAGAACCTACAATAATAAATGCTGACTTTTTTTTTATTTAATAAAATTGAAAAAAATATAATTTTTAAAATTGCTGAAATAAATTTTGGAAAAATTTTTATTAAAGATATTAAATAACCTTGGTGTTTTTTATGATAGTAAAAAGAAGACCACATCCAATGCCAATTTCTTGATTTTTCCATTTCGAAATTTATTTCTTCGTCATGAGAGCTACCTCCTGAGTGAAATACATTAATAGTTGGGTCTAAGAATATTTTTTTCCCATTTGAGACGAGTCTCTTGCACAAATCGATTTCCTCGAAATAAATAAAAAATTTGTCATCAAAATATCCAACGTCTTTAAATTGATCCAAGTTAAGAAACATTGCAAAACCTTTTACATTTTTAACCTCTATCATTTTTTTATCTAATTTTTTCTCATCGATAATTTTATCATTCTCTTGTATATAGGGTCCTATTATTGCAAAATTTGGATATTTACTTGCAGATACAAAAAATCTTTCAAGACTATTATTATACAGTTTTGCATCAGGATTTATAATCAAAGCATATTTTGTTTTGATTAAAGATAAGCCAAGATTGTTCCCCTTGGCATATCCTAAATTTTCTTCAGACAGTACACATTTTAAATTAGGATAAAGACTTTCTAATTTTTTCTTGAGTGTTAAATCATTAGAATTTTCTATAACCAAAATAGGAGTATTTTGGCCTATCGATTGTAAGCATGGAATTATTTTTTTTTCACTTTTAAAGGAAGTTATTATAATTGTTATATCTTGATTATTCATTTTTGTTGTTATTAATTGATTTTATATAATAATTCTTTTATTAATTTACCACAATACGAGTAATTTTCTAAATTCTTATGAAAAAAATTATTGTAACTGGTGGGTCGGGTTTTATTGGGAGTAATTTAGTCCATTATCTTATAAAGAAAAAATATTTTGTGATTAATATTGATAAAATGACTTATTCTTCAAATAATTTTTATAAAAAAAAAATCAAAAAGAATTTTTTTAGATTTTATAAAATTGACTTAAACAACAAAAAAAAATTGCAAAAAATTATCAATAAATACAAACCTAAAGCTATATTTAATCTTGCTGCAGAAACTCATGTAGACAGATCAATTGACTCTCCAAATCAATTTATAAACTCAAATATATTGGGAGTTTTTAATTTACTAGAAATTATAAGAAAAAATAAAAAAATTAAAAAAAATATAAAATTAATTCATATTTCAACCGATGAAGTATATGGTGACATTAAAAAAAAGAGATCAAATGAAAATTTTCCATACAACCCAAGTTCACCATATTCAGCCACAAAAGCAAGTGCTGACCATTTGATTAAATCTTATGTTCGAACTTTTGGAATACCAGCTATTATTTCGAATTGTTGTAATAATTACGGACCATTTCAATTTCCAGAAAAATTAATTCCTAAAATGATAACCAATATAATTCAAAATAAAGCTCTTCCTATTTATTCAAAAGGTTTAAACTCTAGAGAGTGGATTTTCGTGGAAGATCATTGTGAAGCTTTGCTCAAAATTTTTAAGAAAGGAAAAATAGGTGAAAGTTACAACGTCGGTTCAGGAATAAATATTAAAAATATAAATTTAATAAAACTTTTATTAAAGATCTTTAAACAAAAAAATTTTAAAATAGGTAAAAATGTTAAAATTAAATTTGTGAAGGACAGGCCTGGCCATGATTTTAGATATGCTTTGAATAGTAGAAAAATTTCAAAAAATCTTGGCTGGAAATCTAAAATTAAGTTAGAGAAAGGTTTAAAAGAAACAATTGATTGGTATTTAAATAATATTGAATTTATAACATCAATATCGAAAAAACTTTATCAAAGAAGATTAGGATTAAAGTTATGATTAAAAAAGGTATTATACTAGCTGGTGGATTAGGAACTAGAATGAGTCCAATTACTAAATCAGTAAATAAACAATTGTTACCTATTTACGATAAACCAATGATTTTTTATCCTCTCTCAATTTTAATGTTAGCTGGGATTAAAGAAATATTAATTATAGTTAATAAAGGTCAAGTTTCTCAATTTAGAAAAGTTTTAAAAAATGGTGAACATTTGGGTATCAAAATTCAGTACAAAGAACAAAATCAACCAAATGGTCTACCTGAGGCTTTTGTAATTGGAGAAAAATTTATAAATAATCAGAATGTTGCCTTAATACTTGGAGATAATTTTTTTTATGCTCAAAGTCTTACAAAAACTTTACAAAATTCAGTTAAACTAAAAACTGGAGCAAAAGTTTTTTTGCATCCTGTTAAAAATCCAAAATTATATGGCATTGCTACATTAAACAAAAAAAATAAAGTTATTAAATTGATTGAAAAACCAATTAAAACAAAATCGAATTTAGCTGTTACTGGATTATATTTTTTTGATAAAAATGTTGTAAAATTTAGTAAACAACTTAAACCATCTAAACGTAAAGAATTGGAGATAGTAGACTTGCTAAATAAATATAAAAAATTAAATAGATTAAATGCTGAATTCCTCGGACGAGGAGGTGCATGGCTTGATGCTGGGTCAATCGATGATTATTACGATACTACTGCTTTTGTTTCTGCAATTGAAAAAAGACAAGGTTTTAAAATAGCTTGTTTAGAGGAAATATCGTTCAGGAAGAAATGGATTAGTAAAAAAGAACTGGAAAAAGGTATAAAATTTTATGGCAATTGTGAGTATTCGAAATATTTAAAATTACTTTTGACCTAAGTCATTATTTATATCGTAAAATAAGATTGGTATTTCAACATATTTTGCATTTTTTTTGAACCAATAAGACATAAATCTTTCAGCTAAAAAACCGTATATTCTTGTCATGCCATAACCTTTTAATTTTTCGAAACCAAAAATATCTTCACATAAACTTAACCATTTAAAAATATCTTCATAATATCTTCTAAGAAGATTTTTAGATTTACAAATAAACATATTGTGCGGATTAAAAGAATATTCAGTTGAAACAAAATGCTGAAAATCTTTTTTATTTTCATCATCAAGTAGCTCTATAGCTTTTTTTAAGTTATTTCTGCCATGCATTAAATCAAAATGAAATTTAATAGTCCTTGATTTTTCATCAAATAAATATTTAGGATTAGATAGTATCAATTTGAAACCTTTTTTTAAAAATTTCATTGTTCTTCTTTGGTTTATATAAAAAGGTTTTCCAAGTATTACGTCGTATTTTTCAAATTTACTTGGTATTTCTTTTAAAGATATTTCTTTTAATTTTCTTAAAGAAAGATCTTCGAAATTAACATCATTAAGAGACCAAAACTTTCTATATTGGCAGAAACCCAGCCATTTATTTTCCTCTAAATTTTTAAAATAGTTTTTCCATAACCAGTAGTGAAAAGTGTACTCTCCATAATATTTATTTTTACTCGAAATATTTTCACCCGTTTTGTCACCGAAACAATTAATTGATGGCTTTTTTTCACCAAGAACAACTGGATCGTAGTCTAAACTTTTTATCAAATCTATATGAGATGGTTCTAAAGTAATACAAAACATTTTGAGATTTTTCATAAGTTTAATTATCTTTAATATTTGGTCTAAAGTGTGATTTTTTCAGAAAGATACCATTGATAATGCCAGAAATGCTATGTAGATGTAAATTTATTTCATTCAAATTCATTTTAAAAAATGAAATTATTATACCTTTAATACCTTGATATATATTTGGAGAGATTTTCTTTAAAGCATAAAAATAATTATTATTCTTTTTAAAATAATAAAATTTTGACCAACTAAAGTGCCAGTTTCTATTTAACATTATTGCATCGTTAAATTTATTGTCAGATGAACTTGTCCCAAGATGATCAAATTTTAATCCTTTGATGATATACATTTTATGTCTTTTTGAAAATAAATGTCTACAAAGATCCATTGTCTCAAAATACAGAAAATAATTTTCGTCTAATATATTTTTATCTTTAAATTTCAACTTATTGATAACACAAAAGCACCAATCTATATCTTTAACTTCTTGTAACTTAAATTTTGATATATTTTTTTCTTTAATCCTTTTTTCGCCTGCATGGATATAATTTTTATAAATTTTTTGATTTTTGTATTCTGGAGCTATTAATGTAAAATTTTTAAAAGATTTAATAATTTTAATTATCTGATTTATTAAATTTGGGTTGATGATAACATCAGGAGTCAAAGACAAAACGTAATTATTTTTACTTTTTTTGAAACCTAAGTTAAAAGCTGAAGCATAGCCTAAATTTTTGGCAGGTATAATGACTTTAGTATTATTATATTTTTTTTCAAAATCTTTTTTTACATCAACTTTGAGTGAATTTTCAATAATGATTATTTCATTTTCTTTTGGTATTTTTTTAATAATTTTATTTAGTAATTTCTCACTGTTATATGAAACTATAATTATAGATAAATTCATAATAGAATATAAACTTATGGTAGCGAGGGGCGGATTCGAACCGCCGACCCCAGGCTTATGAGTCCTGTGCTCTAACCAACTGAGCTACCTCGCCTTGCATTCTTGCGTGTACAAAAATAAATATATCAAATTAATCTTATTTAACAAACATGTAGTATTTTAATATAAAAAAATCAATAACTTACAAAAACTTATCAATTTTTAGCAATTTATCTGTAAGGTAATTTAATTTATCTAAGCTAATTTTTTCTGTTGGTAGACCTATAAAAAAACCTCTATCTTCAATTTCTTGTGCGGATTTAAACTTTTCATTTTTTTTATTAAGTTTATATAATTTAATGCTCGGTTGATTAAGAAAATTTCCACTTATTATTGGTCTTGTCTCAATCTTGTTTTTATTAAGAAAATTTAAAAAATTTTTCTTAGTTTTTATATATCTTCCTTTAAGAAGTATTGGTAATCCGAACCAGCTCGGTTTAAGATATTTGACTGGATCAATAAATTGAAATTGGTCACTCCATGTTTTTGATCGTAATAATTTCTTAATTATTACGTCTCTATTGAAAGATCTATTTTTTTTAAATTTATTTAATTTTCTAAGCTGATTTAATGCTATTGAAGCTGTTATATCCATAGGACGTAAATTAAAACCTGAATTTATAAAGTTGAAATTCTTATTATTTTTTTTATTTAATCCCCTATCCCAACCATGAGCTCTAAGTGAATGTAATATTTCATAGTCTTTTTTATCATTACAAACTATCATACCTCCCTCACCTGATGTAATTTGGTGTGAAACGTAAAAAGAAAATGTTCCAAATCTTCCGAAAGTACCGAGAGATTTATTTTTAAATTTTGAACCAAGAGACTCGCAAGTATCCTCAATGATTTGTAAATTTTTATTTTTTGAAATTTTTATTAATTCAGTCATATTTGTTGAATTTCCTAAAATATGAACAGCCATTATAGCTTTAGTTTTTTTGCTAATTTTTTTTTTCAAATCTTTAAGATTCATATTTAAAGTTTTTACATCTACATCAACAAATTTTGGTTTTAAACCGCTTTGCAATATAGGCCATAGAGAAGTTGACCAACAAAGTGAGGGTATTAAGCATTCGTCTCCTCTCCTTAATTTTTGTTTTGCTTTAGGATTTACTAAGCAGAAAAATGCCAATAGATTTGCTGACGAGCCAGAGTTTACCATTAACGCATACTTTGAACCTACATATCTTGCAAATTCTTTTTCAAATTTTTTAGTTATCTCAGACATAGTTAATCTTCCACTTATCATCACTTTTATTCCTGAAATTAAATCATCGATTGCAAAGGTATCAGAAGCTAAAGGATAGTTTTTAATACTATTCCCCTTCATAAATTTTTTTTTAATTAATTTTTTTAAAAAAATATTTTCAGACGATTTCATTTTATTTAATCACCTTTTGTTTGGTATAATATCTTAAAAAATTTTTCGAAATGTGGCTGGTAATAAAAATCATATGCATTTTTTCCTATTGGTTGTACTACAGGAAAAAATGGTTCGGCTTCTAACAATCTTGGGACTTTAAGCGCTTCGGCCATTGGATAAGCAATCGATTGATTTCCAATAAAAAATTTTGAAGACTTAATTATTTGGGCCATCTCTAAAAAATCTTTACATTCATATATCATCAAATTTGGTACCTCTTTTTTTAAATCTAAATATTCATCATTAGTACCAATAAAATACAAATCATCAAAGTTTTTTAAAAATTTATAATTTATAAACTGATTACGATGTCTAAATGTTCTATGAATAATAATCTTATCTTTTAGTTCATTATGTTCATCTACCTCTAAGTAAGGAGTGGATAAATCAACTTGCACACCGGTGATATGGAAATACCATCTTGGTGAATTAAAACAAATATTAACTGGAAGAGTTCTAAATAAATTTAAATCAATATCAATTTCTTGATTAGTATATTTTTCAATTTTACTTATAAATGTTTGTTTCTGTATTAAAGGCAAAAATAAATTCAGCATTCTTTCGTCAATATAGTATCCGTTAGCTGGATGTTTAAAATATTCTATAGGGATTTTTTTATTTGTTTGTATAAAAAAATTACATTTATGTGTTTTAGACAATTCCTGTATAACTGAAAATGAATATATCAAATCACCTAAATTTCCTGAATGTAAAAAATTAAGGGAAGACTGGTTTTTAATTGCTTTTTGTATGTTTAATATTTTTTCTTCATGATATTTCTTAAAAGAGATTATTGATTGTTTTATTTTTTCTTCAGATTTAAGATTTAAGTAATTTTTTCTATTAAAATACTTTGTAATATATTTTTTAAACATAGTTAATTGATAAAGGTTCTATTGCAATTTTCGACTGCAAAACAATATTTTGAAAATCTTATTCTTTGAAAAGGAAATAAATTGACTAATTTATCACTATCTTTATCAGCAGAAGTCTTAAGTTCAATAATGCAATTTTTTTCTTTTTGGTAATAATTTGTTTTAAAATTTTCATATTTTATATTTTTATCAATTGAAATTCTGACATCATCAATAATCATATATTCTCTATCGTATGTTACATAAAAATTTGGCATACATACTCCATATTTATTATCAAAACAGCCTGCTCTTTTATAAAAATCAACAGTTTTATCATCAATAATTTTTCTAGTTTTAAATCTTCCTTCTACAGATGAATATTTTATCTCAAGATAGTTTTTTTTGTCTTCTGAATTAGGATAATTCCTAATTCTAATTTTTTTTCTTGGAACAATTCCTTCAACAGAGTCATTATACATGTCGAGATTTGAGTTATCAAAATAAAGACTTTTTATTTTTCTTGGCTTATGTATTTTTTTCCCCGAACGGTTGAAAATAAATTTTTTAAAATCAATTAAGTTTTCTTGTCTTATGTAAAGTTTCTCCTCAGTTCTAAAACTCATTGGTTAAATTTTCCTTGTTTAGTTATTTCTGAAAATTTATCAATTTTAAACTTGTTTACAAAATTATCGCAAATTATCTCGTTTTCAAATTTAATAACCCCTCCATTGAACTCCTGTTTTTTATTATAAGCCGAAAGACAACTTTTAACATTATTAAAATTAAGATTATTTAAAAAAACTGTCGAACTATCTTTTGAGGCTATACCAATTTGAGAATTTTTGCCCTCAATGTATTTTATATAAATCGTCGAAGACTCACCTGCTGATAAAGCTTTATCCCCACAATTATTTAAAATTAGTAAGTCTAATTTATACTCGCCTGCTGAAAAATCAACACAATCATTTTTTGAAGAATTTATAAATATTTTATCTATATGCAAATTTGAAAAGTCTACATCCAAACCGTCACTGAAAGAGTTTTCGATCGTAATTTTTTTAATTTGGCCAGTGGTATTTATAAAATTAATAGCATCTTCACAATTAGTATTTTTTGAGTCTATTACTATATTTTTAACGCTTAAATTTATAAAGGATAAGCAGCCAGTCAAGCCATTCATGTCATTGGGATAATTTTTAGGAGTATTATTTTTTAAAAGAGCTTGCCCTTGGTATTGGATGTTGAAATTCTTTAAGTTACCTCCTATGAAATATGCTCTAGATCCTACCTCTGTTTGTATTATTTTTAAATTTAAATTATCATAGTTAGGCTTTATAATTATTCCATCCTCAAAATAAAGCGTAGAACTTCCAAATTTCATTTTGTTAAAGTTTCTATATTTTTTGATATTTTCAAAATTTAAAGTATTTCCTAAATATTGATATAAATTTTCATTAAGCACAAGTTCACCCTCTAATAAGTCTGTTAAATCATTTTGCGTAAAATTATAATCTTGGCAACTTGATAAAAATATTCTACATCTTTGTAAACTTCCGTTTTGAGCATTTTGTTTAACCAACATAACATTAGAATCTATATCATTTAGTGTGTCGTTAAATTTTTTTAAAATATTTTCTATTGGTTTAAATCTATTATGTTCTAAAAGTTCATCATCATTAATATTTTGATAAACTTTTTCAATTCTATTTAAATTTTCTATTATTCTATTTATTTTACTCGATACCTCGTTACTACTTATATTTAACCCTGACAAATTTATATTATTTTTTATTATTTCCTTATTAGTATTTTTAAGCTTTATCTTAAGAGAATTAAAAGAAGAAAAAAAATTTTCTGATATTGGTAATCTATACGCAACAGTAGTAGTTGTAGGATTGTTCAAAACTATATTTGGATTTGAGTCATAGTTAATAGGTTCAAAATAATTTTCTAATGAATTCCAATAAAATTTTCGATTGTTTGCTGCTAATCCATGCTGACTATTAGTTGCTTGAATTAAAAGATTGTAAATATCTAATTTAAGAATATTTTTAGGATCAAAAAAACCTAAAAGTGTATTATCTAAATCGTAATCAAAATAATGAAAATTGTTTTTTTCGTCTTGGAACTTATTAGAATAATATAAATAAATTAGGTTAAGGTTTGTGGTAGCATTAAATGACATTTTTTTTAATCCTTCACTTTTATTTATGATATTTGAGTTAACTTGTTTTGCTAGTAAATGCTTAATGCTATTGTTCATAATCGGGACAACTCCAATTTCCCAATTACTTTTTTGGTTTGAGGGTAACTTTTCAACTGCTTTGAAAAAAAATCTTTCGTCCCCTTCGAGTATTGGACCCTCTCTTCTATTATTATACTCTAATAATTCTTTTGCAGCTTTTTCTTGAAAAATCATAGTTGAATTAGCTTTATTTATTCTTGCATCAACTTTTGCTGTTCGAGGTGCCAAATAATTTAAATTTCTTAACAATTCTGTTAAAAAAATTTCATCGGCGAGCCTTCCTCTTGTATTGGGTCTTAATAGTTTAAATCTTGTAATACCCTTAATATTTCCAACTTCAAGATGAACATCAATACTTTGAATGATAGTGTTTCCTAATAAATCGATATGGTCCTTTTCATCTCCATGATGACGTATCCTAGCACTGTACATACATTTTGTGCCATCACTATATTTAACTAAGACTGTAGCGTCGTATCTTTGTTTAAAATTTTCTGAAACATATCTTGATCTACTTGTTAATATTCTAACGCTATTTACTATCCAATTTCTGTAATTGTGTACATCAATTTCAATTTTATCAATTTTAAGTGAGTCAAATTTTTTTGGTATAACTTCTGAAACTTCGTTAACACACCCAGAAAAGTTCTGTAACGGTTTGTTAATATTCGATAGTGTTATTTGAGGGAAGAATAAAAAGAAGGAAAAATAAATTAATATTAATCTCATTAACTAGTTGAAGTTTACATTGACTTTGTGAATATTTTTTTCTTCCTCAATTTTTTTCTTAAATTCTTGTAGCTCTTTTTTGTTGTTAAAGCTCAGTCTATAAATATATTCATTTTGAGATTGATCTATAAGTGAATTAGCTAAAAAATCACTGTTTTCTATAAAGTCTATTTTTTTTTTTGATGTGATTTCAAGTGTGTTGCTTGTATTACCCTCATTGAATGACATATTGTAAAATGATTTACCAGATTTTTTAAAGATTTTTTGTAAAATTTTTACAGCAAAAATTATTATTACAGTGCATAAAACTAATTGGATTGCCCACTTTGTTCTTACACTTGTAGCAATACCGACAGTGATTAAATCAAAATAAATTATTAATTCTAAAGCACTTTTGACTGGGTGTCTAAACCTGACTATTGAAAGAGCGCCAATCATTCCAAGTGATAAAGCTATATTTCCAGCAATTGTTTTAGTAATAACGTAAGTGATGACTGGTAAAATCATGAAAGCAACTGTTTGGGCATGTGATTTAGCCCAGGCTTGCCCTGTTAATGTAAGGGAGTATCTAATTATCAATCCACTTGATATTAGTAAAATTAAAGATTTTATTTCATCCATTATTTTTAAATTATTATCAAATCAATTTTCATAAGTCACTTAATTTATTTTTAAGTAAGTTTATGTCAACATTGATATGACCCATTTGGTTATTAGCAGCGTATTTTTCAGGTACCACAGAAATACAATCGTATTCTAAATTACATTTTTTAGCTAAATTTTCATACATTAAGCCTGCTGTTGATGGTTTTAATTCTAATGTTTTTGTTCCAGAACTACAAAAAACAAAATTTGCAAATCCTGCACCGTGGAGACCAACAATCTCTTTTGCATTATAGAAAAATTTTATTTGTTCTTTAAAACTATAATTCGAAAGAACTATACGTTTATAATTTTTACTTTGAACCAAATTAATCACCTCTTTTTCATTTGTTATTTTTCTTAATATTTGGATATTTGGAGAGGCATCAGATCTTTCAATATAAATTTTATCTGGAAATTTATTATCTTTTAAATCAAAATTGGAAGTTAAGGTTTTTTTTAACCATTTGATAATCCAAATCGGTAGATTTTGAATTTCATTAGTTGCATCATTTTTAATAACCCACGGATGATCGGTAGATATAATCTCATCACATTCAATATGCCTATAGATTGAGCTAGATAATCTTTTTTTTGATAGAATACCAAAAATATCAAGTGTTTCTTTTTGAAATTTTTTTTTAAGATCGGGTAACAAAAAATAATCAATTTCATTAATATTTGTGACATTGCTTAATATCTTTAATCTAGGAAGCACATCAAACAACCAGTGGAAGTAATTATAGTTCCCAGCTCCTCCTGTTAACATAGCAAAAACTCGGCCTTTTATTTTTTTTTTTAATCTTGGAGTTCCTTTGTTAAAAACTATGTTAGTATTAATTTTGTCAAATTTAACATTTCTAATTTGAAAAGATGGTCCTTCTACAATTTTATTTTCTTGAATAATAGCAGTATCGTTAATTGTATCTGTATACAAACGTGCTTTCTGCACTTTATATACTTTATAGATAAAGTTATTATCCAGATTAGACTTTAAGACTTCAGAACTTTCATCATTTCCCGCAGGCTTAAAATCCTTTATTTCGCCATAAAGTAATTTAAAAAGACCATAGGATAATCTTTTAAATAGTAATTGTAATTTTTTTTTTTATAGTATGTATCAAAATTTTAGATTAATAACATTTAATTTCGAAAAAGATGAGTAAAAAAGCTTTAATTACAGGTATAACTGGTCAAGACGGTTCTTATTTGACTGAATTTTTGTTAAAAAAAAAAATACAAAGTTCATGGTCTAGTAAGGAGAGTAGCTTTAGAAGATAAAAGTCATCGTCTTTGGCGACTAAGGCATGTGCTTAACAAAATTACATTACATCCAGGTTCTTTGGAAAGTTACGCAAGCTTGGTAAAACTGATTCAAAAAATTAAACCTGATGAGGTTTACCATTTAGGTGCTCAAAGTTATGTTGATTACTCATTTAAAGATGAATTTTCAACTTTGAACACAAATATGAATGGGACCCATTATATTTTATCTGCTTTAAAAGAGTTTTTACCTTCAGCTAGATTTTACTTTGCGGGTTCATCTGAGATGTTTGGAAAAGTAAGAGAAGTCCCACAAACTGAAAAAACACCTTTTTACCCAAGATCAGTTTATGGAATATCTAAAGTTGCTGGTTATGATCTTACAAGAAATTATCGAGAAGCTTACAATATGTATTGTTGTAGTGGAATTCTTTTTAATCATGAGTCTCCAAGAAGAGGATTTGAATTTGTAACTAGAAAAATAACACACGCAGTTGCTAGAATTAAATTTGGTATACAGAAGGATTTAAAACTAGGAAACATAGATGCAAAACGAGATTGGGGTCATGCAAAAGATTACGTGGAAGCTATGTGGTTAATGCTTAATAAAAAAAAACCAGAGGATTATGTTATTAGCACAGGGAAGCAGTACTCTGTAAGAGATTTTGTTAAATTAGCATTTAGTTTAGTGGATTTAGATTACAAAAAATATGTTAAAATTGATAAAAAACTTTATAGGCCTTCAGAGGTGAAAAGTTTACTTGGAGATTGTAGAAAAGCTAAAAGAGAGCTTAAATGGAAACAAAAATATACTTTTAAAAAGTTAGTTGAAGATATGGTCAAATCAGATTTGGATTTTGTAAAAAAACAAGGGTATTAGGTTAAATAATATTTAATTTTGGTAAAGGAAAAATAAACTTAACACCTTTTTTTCTTGTTTTTATTTCTCTTTTCAATATTTCTCTTCTAAAATGCCATGGTAACACAAGAAAATAATCTGGATTTAAAGATCTTGAATATTTCTCAGAAACTATTTTAATTTTAGAGCCTGGAGTATAATAGCCATATTTATTTTTATTTCTCTCTGCAGCATAGTCAATTAATTTATAATCTATATTATAATATTGAAGAAGAACATTTCCTTTTGTAGAAGCTCCATAACAATGAATTGTTTTATGATTATTTTTAAGATGAACAAGTTTTTTATAGAGTTGTGATTTTGACTTATTAATATGTTTGATAAAATTTTTATACGTAATTATTTTATCTAATTTTTGTTTCTTCTCAATTTTTAAAATCTTTACAATTTTTTTTGTATTTGATTTTATTTTTGAATTATTATGACAAATTAGATATTGTTTACTTCCTCCATTAATATCATTTTGTTTAATATCAAAAACTCTTAAATTGTGTTTTTTTGTTAAATCACAAATTACTTTTGAACTATAATATTCAAGATGTTCATGACAAATTGTATCAAACATTTTTAATTTTATAATAGATGAAAGGTCAGCAAACTCTAGTAAAAAAATACCATCTTTGTCTAATATTTTTTTTACATCTAAAATAAATTTGTTTGGATTTTTAGCGTCATAAAAAACTGACAAAGCTGTAATAATCTTAAATTTTTTTTTTGTTATGCCCCTTATTTTACTTGCTGAAAAAAAATCAGGTAAACAGTAGTTTATATTCTTATAGTTTTTTTTATACTTTTTTAGAATAGGATCAATCCCAAAAGTAATTATATCTTTTTTATAAAAATTTAAAAGAGATCCATCATTGCTAGCAATGTCTAAAACTATATCATTTTTTTTTAAAGTTATTTTTTTGGATAAAATTTTTGTAATGTTTTTAACATGATTTAGCATAGTTTTGTTTATTCCTGTTCGGTATCCATAATCTGGTCCATATAAATATTTTAAATTAAAATTATGTGCTAACTGAACTAGTTGGCAATTTTTGCACAAAATAAGTTTAATAGGTTCTTTTTTGATAATTTGTTTCTTAGATGGAAATTTTCCAGTAAAACACAGCTTACCTAAAGAAAATAAATTAACTAATTTAGAAGAGTTGCAAATTCTGCATTTATTTATTTTCATCAGAAAGTTATATCAATGCTAAAATACAATTAAAATCTTTCTTATATAGAAGAAATTGAGTTATTAGCTTTGATTTTATGAATATATATTGTTAAAGCGTAAGAATTATACCAAAAACTGTTACTGCTGAGATAGCAGCAGCAGACAAAATAATGTTACTCTTTCTCTCTTGTTTTTTACTTTCATTCATTCTTGCAACGAGATCATTAACATCAACTCTGCTACTATGAGA
>MDTE01160636.1_pt1 | contig 15678 bp, 13 predicted proteins | sample 811231 | NCBI WGS metagenome assembly MDTE01 (sample SAMN05326651, study PRJNA326480) | marine metagenome | isolation source: seawater | place: Indian Ocean: Red Sea | collected 2010
CGCCTGCGGCGGCAATTCGGGTCTGTTCGCCGAGCAGTGCGCGGAAGCCGCTCAGCACGCCCTCGCGAAGGTCGTCCGTTAACTTGACTTCGTCAGCGAAGAAAACATCACCGCTGGGTTCAAGAACAGCGATGTTGCCGCTAGCGGTTATAACCCCGGTAGATTGGGCATATGAAACAAGGTCGGCAATAAGTATCCGCTCGCCAACGCTGACTTCGATATTGCCTCGCGCGGTGACGATCTCTCTCTCCTGGTCGTAGGTGAGATCGTTGGCACGAAACAGCACGGGTGCCGATTCCGCGAAGGCGGGCGTGTCGACCACCACGAGGAAAATAAGGAGGCGAGCGGCGATACCACCGAGTATTGCAAGCCTCGACACGTGTCAGACTAACCGTCTTCCAGATGAAACAACATCGCTAGGCCTAGCAGGCTGCTGACGCCGGCTGGGGTCCACGCCGCCAGTACGACGGGGATTGCGCCCGACGCTCCCAAAGCAAGTACGAGATCGGTGAGAAAATAGAGCAGAAATCCGGCGAGAACTCCTCCGGTCGCGAGCAACCCCACGCCACCGCGACGGTTTAGCCGCAGCGAGAAGGTTGCCGCGATCAGAACGGTTGCGCAAAGGAGCAGAGGTAGCGCAAAAAGCGAGTGCCAGTGCAACAAATGACGGCGAGCCGTAAACCCTGCTTGCTCGAGAGTCTTTATAAATGCTGGTAATGCCCAAAACGACATCGTGGCGGGAGAGGCAAAGCTCTCCTGGATCTGCGTACTGGTGATCGTCGTCGGCAGTCGGTAGGTAGGTGCCGTTTCGGCCGGTCCTTCCACGTGCGTAATCAGAACGTCTTCAAGATCCCAATACCCATCGGTGAGCCGGGCGCGCTCAGAATCAATCCGCTGCTCGAAGCTGTTGGCACCGCGGTAAAGGAATACGATTACGCGCTGGAGTTCGGTACCTTGCTGCGAAACACTGGCTGCGTGAATAACCGATTGACCCTGAGAATTAGCCTGGCGAAGCCATAAGCCGGTTGAGGACACGGCGAGTAGGCTCGGACGTCCTCGCAAGTACTTGTTATCGAGCTGCTCGTATCGCGATATCATTACCGACGCAATCGGATTGAACACTGTCACTGCCAATGTTCCGATGACGAATGCGATGAACAGGGCAGGCATAAGGAATTGCCAGACCGATACGCCGGCGGACCGCGTTACAATAAGTTCCTGAGATCGCGATAACTGCAGGAACGTGTACATGCCGCCGAAGAGGGTAGCGAAGGGCAGGAGCTTTTGCGCCATGAACGGCAATCGCAGCATGGCCATTTCGAACAGCTGAATCAGCCCAACGCTCTCGCGACCTTCTGCCCGCCGTAGGAGTTCGACGATATCCACGGTCAAGACGAGGGCAAGGAGGATTGCCAAGGCGAGAGCTATTCCGACAAGAAACTGACGCCCGAGGTAAGCCAGAAGTGTGTGGGATAGGCGCATCAGTTGGTACCCGTATCGAAACCACGCGACGCACGCGTGCGTCGCGTATTCGCTAGCACATACGCAGAGACTAGAACCGGTATGATAATGTTGGCGTACATCAACGAAACTAGTGCGGGCGCATTGCTGACTACCGAGGTAAAGCTCAGCCCGAGCGTCTGAACGATCATTGCCGCGACCGCTGCAATCAGGATTCGGGTCCAATCCCGGCGCCGGTTGTATTCACCATAGAGCATACTGGCGACTGCGATGAGCACGAACACCACAGCATAAAGGGGGGCTGTCAAACGCTGATGGGCTTCGGCAAACATCTTATCCGAATTGGCGACGTCGTCGGGGCCATCCCCAGGTTCCAGAAGTTCGTGGAGGTAACGTTCGCCGGGCTCGCGCCAGCGAGTGGCTGGAGTTTCAGAGAATTGCCCTAAATCCAGCGTGTACCTATCAAAAAACAGAAATGACACTCGTGTGTCCTTGGTGTCGAGCTCCTGTCGATTACCCTTTATGAGCACGAAGCGTGGCCCGTTGGCAGTTTGCACTAGTGCGCCTCTCTCGGCCATCATCGTTGTGGGTTTGTCGAAGTCTCGAGCATCGTGAACGAATATCCCGGTCAGTTCACCGTTGGCTTCGCGTGCCCGAACAAAGACCGTGACGCCATCGACTAGTGTGTTGAAAACGCCCTCCTGCACGAGAACGGAGGCGTAGTTGGATCGAACGGAAAACTGCAAGTCTTTGAACGTTCGGAACCCGAGGGGTTGCAAGTAGAGCGTTAATAGATAGCAGACGATTGCAACAGCAACGGAGACAACAACCGCAGGACCTGCGAGTGCGGTGGGGCTGAGGCCCGCGGCGCGCATAACCACGATCTCGCTATCTGTCTTCAGGCGGTGGTAGGTGTAAACAGTTGCCGAAAACAACGAGATCGGGACGAGCAGAACGAGGATTTTGGGTAACAGAAGAAGAGTTAGGTAGAAAAAATCACCTGCCGAAAGCCCCTTATTTATTATCAAATCAAGGAAGCGGAGGCTTTGGGATAACCAGATTACGCCCGTAAGCGTGATCGTGACAAAGACCGTCGGTCCAATAAGTTGCCACAGGATATAGCGTGGAACGCCGGCCATGGCCCTATATTAGCCATCCCATCGCTGTCCGGATACCAAGTTGCTGCGCGTCCGGGCTTTTCTTTGTAACTGGCACGACTAATATGAACGGGCAATCGGTAGCGCCGGGAAGATTGGTATTCAGGAAGGTGAGGGCGGGATGAAGATCGAATTCACTGGCATAGCGGCGCCGCGGAGGGGTGCCATCGCGGTGGGTGTTAGCAGGGGTGGTCGGCTGAGTGCTTCGGCTCAAGACATCGATAAACGAACCAAAGGGGCGATCCGGCGCGCGATCAAAGCGAGCCGGTTCAATGGCAAGAAGGATCAGTTCGAGCAGATCCTGGTTCCGGATGGAATCGCCGCGAACCGGGTCATTCTCTACGGGCTGGGCGATCCAAAAGAACTGGATAATGCAACCTACGAGGCTATCGGTGGCCGCCTCATTGGCCTTGCCAACCAGTCAGGAAATGCCGCGCTTGCAATTGCGGTCGACGCTGAAACCAATGGGTTGCCGACTGTTGCAGAGGCTGCTGCTGCGATCGCTTTCGGTGCTCGTCTCGGAAATTACCGTTTCGATCGGTATCGGACGACTGAGAAAAAGGAAAGCAAGCCGAGTGTTAAGGTGCTTACGGTGATGAGCGGTGATGCTAATCGCGCCCGCCGCATATTCTTGCCGCAGAATCGCGTTGCCGACGGTGTGGTTATGACCCGAGATCTCGTGTCCGAACCCGCCAACGTCATTTATCCGGACACGTTCGCCCGGAAAATGCGGGAGCTAACCAAGCTCGGTGTTAAGGTCGAGGTTTTTGATAAGGCCAAGCTAAAGCGCCTTCGGATGAATGCCTTGCTTGGCGTCGCGCAGGGCAGTGCGCACGCCCCGCGCGTTGTCGTCATGCGCTGGAACGGGGCTCCGCGCTCTAACTCGAAGCCGATCGCGTTCGTCGGAAAGGGAGTGACCTTCGATTCAGGTGGTATATCGATCAAGCCAAGCTCGGGCATGGAAGAAATGAAGTGGGACATGGGCGGCGCGGGTACGGTAGCGGGTCTCATGTGCGCGCTGGCCGGGCGTAAGGCTAAGGTGAACGTGATCGGTGCGGTCGGATTGGTCGAAAACATGCCGTCTGCTACCGCGCAGCGCCCCGGAGACGTGGTAAAGGCGCTGTCGGGAAAGACGATCGAGGTGATCAATACCGACGCGGAGGGCCGCCTCGTTCTGGCCGACGTTCTGTGGTACGTCCAGAATCGGTTTAAGCCGGCAGCGATGATCGATCTAGCAACGCTGACAGGGGCGATGATTGTTGCGCTTGGCCATAACTATGCCGGGTTGTTCAGCAACAACGATGAGCTTTCAGAGCGGCTTGCTAACGCTGGTGAAGTAACCGGCGAGCGGGTCTGGCGCATGCCGTTGCACGAATCCTACGAACCTGACATTAAGTCGCAAATTGCCGATATCAAGAACGTAGGTGCCGGACGCAGCGCTGGAAGTATTACTGCGGCACTATTTCTGCAGCATTTCGTCAACGATGTACCCTGGGCCCATCTCGACATTGCGGGTATGGCCTGGTGCTACAAAGCAACGCCGACGGTGCCCAAGGGTGGATCAGGTTACGGCGTGCGGTTGCTCGATCGATTGGTTGCGGATCACTACGAGGCCGGTTCGCAGCGTCGGAAGTAGTGTAACAACAGGGATATTCATCGCTTGACTGAGCTCGGTTTTTACCACCTCGAGCATTCAACGCTAGAGCGAGCGCTGCCGAAGCTCCTGGAGAAAGTGGTCGAACGGGGATACCGAGCAGTGGTGCTGGCTCCCTCGGAGGAGCGGGTAGAAGCCCTGAATACGCTTCTCTGGACCTATCAGCAGCGCTCGTTTCTCGCCCACGGATCCGCAAGGGACAGTCACGCTGCTGAACAACCGATTTACCTTACAACCAAGGGTGAGAATCCAAACGGTGCTTCGGTTCTTATCCTTATCGACGGTGCCGAATACGACGGTTCGGCTACGTTCGAGCGCTGCCTGTTGCTGTTTGATGGCAAAGATGAGGCGGCAGTCGAGGGCGCAAGGCAACGTTGGCGCACTGCTCGCGATGTTGGACACGAGGTGGTGTACTGGAAGCAAACTCAGGAGGGCCGGTGGCAGCAAGTGGGTGCTGCGACTTAGCGCACTACAATGCAGTTTGGAAATGCTCTTCGGTCTCGATTATAACCCCCGCCGTACCCAGTTCACCCACTGACGAGGTCTTTCTATGGCGATGGAACGCACTCTTTCGATACTTAAACCGGATGCCACGCGCCGAAATATCACGGGTAAGATCAACACCTTTTTCGAGGATGCCGGGCTTCGCATCGTTGCTCAGCGTCGTATTCGGCTAACCCGAGAACGCGCTGAAGCGTTCTATGCGGTGCACAAAGAGCGCCCGTTCTTCGGTGACTTATGCTCGTTCATGACTTCCGGCCCCGTGGTGGTACAGGTCTTGGAGGGTGAAGACGCAATCGTTCGCAACCGCGAGATTATGGGTGCGACAAACCCTGCAGAAGCAAAACACGGAACCATCCGCAGGGACTTTGCCGAATCAATCGAAGCGAACACCGTCCATGGCTCTGACTCGCCGGAAACTGCGGCTACCGAAATTGCCTTTTTCTTCGATGCGGCTGAGATCGTAAGCTAGCGCCGAGAGGCGCTAGTTCGCAATGGGATTGATTACCGCCTCGGTCGGCGCCGAAGCACTATCAATTGCAACTACATTGCCATCGACCAGGGTTCGGCCTTCGGCGATTAGCCGCAAAGCCGAGAGATAACACACGTGCTCCGCTTCGAGGACTCGCGCCGCTAAGGTATCAGCCGTATCGTTTGGTCGAATTCCGACGGCGGCCTGAGTAATGATTGGCCCGCTGTCCATTTCCGTACGAACGTAGTGAACTGTACATCCGGCAAAACGGACACCGGCATCGATGGCGCGCTGGTGCGTGTTAAGTCCAGGGAAAGATGGCAGCAGGGAGGGGTGGATGTTAATCAGGCGATCGTACCAGCGATCGACGAACGTCGGCGTGAGCAACCGCATGAATCCCGCTAGGCACACGAAGTTCACACCAGCTTTCTCGAGCGCTTGTGTCAGCGCGACTTCGAACGCGGGTCGATTTTCGAAACCTTTATGGTCGACCACACATGTAGGTATGCCGGCGGCTGTAGCTAGACTTAGACCTGCTGCGCCGCGAACATTTGATACGACGAGCACAATCTCTGCCGGCAAAGAGCGATCGGTACAACCATCGATCAGGGCTTGGAGGTTGGTGCCTCGCCCTGATATTAGGACACCCACGGATAGCGTCGCCACGCTTGTCCCGCTATTTCAAAATTAGGTGCTGTTGAAACGCAAGCGCCGCGCTGGCGTTTGTAACATGCGTCAATGTCGACACCTGTCTGGATCTAGGTGTATCTGTTAGTCGGGGTCTAACCATGGGACGTTGATGAAGCAACCAAGTTCGATAGCGCGAACCAAATTTTACAATAATCAATCACTGTCGGTTTGCAATGTTTGGTAGCCACGCCTCACTCCATAAGCTGTCATCGATTATTTTCGCGCTGGTCCTGGCGACGGGAGTGACAGCATCAGCGGTTGCTAACATTTACACGGTTGAGCGCATCGCGGTAGACGATACCGCGGAAACCGCAGCTGCGGCGCGTGATGTCGCCTTGGTGAAGGGACAGCAGCGCGCGCTGCGGCGCTTGCTCGAGCGGCTAACTATGAAGGTTGATCATGGACGCCTTCCGGCCGTAGGCGCCGCCACAATCGCCGAACTGGTAAGTGGAATCGAAATCGCCGAGGAGAAGACGTCGGCGACCCGATACATCGCCACCTTGAGCGTGAATTTTAAGAAACGCGAAATCCGCGGGTTGTTGCGCCAGCAGGGCATTTCCTTCACCGAAACGCATTCGAAACCACTGCTCGTGCTTCCGGTTTTTCGGGCTGCCGGCGCAGTACGCCTTTGGCAGGTCCCCAACCCATGGCACGAGAGTTGGTCCAACATCACGCTCGGCGCGGATGCGCCAGTTCCCTTGATCGTTCCGGCAGGTGAACTGGCGGACGTTGCTGCGATCAGCGCGGAACAGGCACTCGGCGGAGACGCCCAACGGTTGGCTGTTATTGCGGAGAGATATGGTGTTAACGATATCCTGGTAGCATTCGCTGAACTCGACATAGATCTGGGAACCCGGGCCCGCCGACTGCAAGTATCGCTGCGCCAGCACGGTCGAACCGGGCCGAGTTTGTTAATCGAGAGTTACTCGAGCCAAAAACAGGAAACAGAAAAGGCGATGATCGAACGCGTTGTGGCAGCTGTGGCTATTGGCATTCAGGAGCGGTGGAAGGCGAACACCCTGATCCGTTTCGACAGGGAACGTAGCCTAAGCGTAGTCGTTCCGCTTGGCGGTTTGCGCGACTGGCTCGTCGTGCGTGAAAGGTTGAATGGCAACAGTTTCATCAGACGCGTTGAACTGACCGCTCTTTCGGTGGAGAACGCTCGTATCGTGCTGCACTATTGGGGTGATGTTGCCCGCCTGACTGTCGCGCTAGCACAGAGCAACCTCAAGCTGGTGGAGGACGCCAACGGCTTCTGGACAGTTGCCCGACTGGATCAGTCCTAGGTCATAGTCATGAATATTCCCAATGCCATCAGCCTTGGCCGGTTACTTGCGGTGCCTATTACCATCTGGCTGATCATCACCGGACAGTTGCAAAATGCTTTCTGGGTATTCGTCGCAGCAGGCGTATCCGACGCCGTTGACGGTTTCGTAGCAAAGAGATTCGACCGCACAACGGAGCTCGGACGTTATCTCGATCCGCTCGCCGACAAAACCCTGCTTGTCAGTATCTACATAACCCTGGGATCACAGGGCCACTTGCCGATTTGGCTAGTTTTGCTGGTGGTAACGCGTGATTTGCTCATCGTGGGTGGAGCGCTTTTATCCGCGGTTCTCGCAGAGCGACTGTCGCTGCACCCGTCGCGTATCAGCAAAGCCAATACGGCTGCACAGATCGCCCTAGCTGCATTGGTGCTCGGCGAGGTTGGGCTCAATCTGTCTCTTGGGCGAATCAGTGAAATCGCGACGTATGTAGTTGCGGCGACGACCACGATCTCTGGGGCAAATTATTTGGGTGCCTGGTTGAGACGAAGCAACAACGTCGAGAAGGAAACATCGAGTTGATCCATTTTGCCGCTAGTTTCTCTCTCTGACGGCATGATAGGTATTTCCGATCTTCGTGATGTCTCCTCAACTCGCGCTTGATTTTGAACACCGACCAGCGTTTAGCCGCGAGGACTTCGTGGTTGCCAGCGCCAATCGCGATGCCGTCGCCTGGATCGACCGTTGGCCAGATTGGCAGGCAGTTGGTACGATAGTAGTTGGACCGCCGGCGTGCGGTAAATCGCACCTATCGAATGTATGGCAAACTAAATCCGGTGCGGCGCGCTTCGAACTCCGGGGGCTCGAAACGGAACAGGCAGATGCGATCGTTGACGCCAATACTACACTAGTCATTGAGGGGCTGGACCGCGGAGCGTCTCTCGCAGCGGAAACGACCTTGTTGCATGTCATTAACCTTCTCGGTGAAAGACGAGGGTCTCTGCTTGCTACGTCGCGAAAGGCGCCAGTTGCGGTCCAATTTACTTTAGCTGATCTGGCGTCGCGGATACGTGCCTTTCCCGTCCTTACTTTGAGGGAGCCTGACGACGGTCTACTGGAGGCTGTGCTTCGCAAGCATTTTTCGGATCGTCAACTAACGGTCGGGGCAGATGTCATACGCTATCTAATTCGCTACGGTGAGCGTTCCTTTGCCGCAGCAAAACAGGCGGTGCAGCGCGTTGATGAGGCTGCACTTCAGCGTAAACGTCAGATTTCTATAGCGTTGGCTAAGGAAATCTTGGAAGGAACAGATTGATCCGGGGGGGGTTGCGTAATACTAGTTTAACGACCTTTCGTACATGCTTGTTTTTTATTGATAATCAGATGGGCTTGTCGTGCCTAAGTAGGGGCAACCAATGAGTGCCAATCCCAGCGAGGGCGCCTTAGCTGCCGATTCGTTCGACGCGGACACGATTCGGCCGGGTTCGTCCAAACGCTATATAAATCGCGAGCTGTCCTGGCTCGCGTTCAACGAGCGTGTGCTCGATGAGTCCGGAAATCCGCGGCATCCGGTTTTCGAAAGACTTCGCTTTCTCGCGATCTCGGCTAGCAACCTTGATGAGTTCTATATGGTTCGTGTGGCAGGCTTGCATGGGCAGGTGCAGGCTGGCGTGCAGCTGCGCAGCTTCGACGGGCTAACGCCGAGCGAGCAATTGCAGCGCGTTATCCAGGCAGCTACAGGCCTTATCGAACGTCAACAAGAAGCATGGCGAAACCTTCGAGAAGAGCTTGCCGAGGCGGGCACGGCAGTTATCTGCCGAGAGGATTTGACTGCTTCTGATAGGCAGTGGTTGGAGGGCTATTTCCTCAAGAGTATCTTCCCTGTCCTTACACCACTCGCTATTGACCCCGCGCACCCTTTCCCGTTCATCCCCAATTTCGGCTTTGGTGTGGTACTCGCGCTTGCGCATCGCCAAGATTCCACTCTCCGCAAAGCGCTTGTCAGAGTGCCGCCACAGATTGGTCGTTTTGTTAAACTACCCGGTAGCCATGATCGCTACATCACCGTCGAAAACACGATCGAGATGTTTTTCGACAAGCTATTTCCTAACTATCGCGTGGTTTCACGGGGTTTGTTCAGGATTATCCGCGATAGCGACATCGAGATTGAGGAAGAAGCGGACGATCTTGTCCAGCTCTACGAGACTGCGCTCAAACGTCGTCGCCGGGGGAGTGTGATTCGGCTGAAGTTCGATGCAGCGACGCCGAAACAGCTCCAGCAGTTCGTGATAGAAAACCTCGAAGCTGAAGATGCAAACGTGATCGTGGTCGATGGTCTGCTTGGGCTCTCTGAAACCAACCAGCTCATCGATAACAATAGCGCCGATCTCATATTTCCCTCTTATATTCCACGCTTCCCAGAGCGTATTCGTGATTTCGGCGGTGATTGTTTCGCAGCTATCGGCGTGAAGGACATCATTGTTCATCACCCCTATGAGAGTTTTGATGTCGTCGTCCAGTTCATTCGCCAGGCGACCAACGATCCAAATGTCGTTGCGATTAAGCAAACTCTCTATCGAACCAGCGATGACTCTCCAATCGTTGAGGCGCTGATCGAGGCGGCCGAAGCTGGGAAGTCGGTCACGGCACTCGTTGAGCTAAAAGCCCGTTTCGACGAGGAGGCAAACATCCGTTGGGCTCGAGACATGGAGCGAGCCGGCGTTCAGGTTGTTTTCGGCTTTATCCACCTAAAGACGCACGCCAAGGTTTCCCTGGTAGTTCGCCGCGAAGGTGGCGAGTTGCGCAGCTACAGCCACTTCGGCACCGGCAACTACCACCCCGTGACAGCGCAGATTTACACGGATCTTTCGTTCTTTACCGCCAACCCTGCTCTTTGCCGCGATGCGTCGCTACTCTTCAACTTCCTAACGGGCTATGCCCAACCCGAAAACTTTGAAAAGCTCGCAGTTTCGCCTCTCGATCTGCGAGAAAAGCTGCTTGGATTGATCGATGATGAAATCGCACATGCCCACGCGGGTCGTTCCGGCGCGATCTGGGCCAAGCTGAATTCGCTGGTTGACCCAGGGATCATCGATGCTCTCTATCGTGCGTCGCAAGCTGGGGTGCAGGTTGAGCTAGTTGTCCGCGGGGTGTGTTGTTTGCGCCCTGGGGTTCTGGGCCTGTCCGAAAACATCCGTGTGAAAAGCATCGTTGGACGCTTCCTCGAACACTCGCGCATCGTCTGCTTTGGTGCTGGTAACGAGCTTCCATCATCGGACGCCAAGGTCTACATCACTTCCGCCGACTGGATGCCCCGTAACCTCGATCGCCGTGTAGAGGTCCTCATCCCGATCGAAAATCCGACGGTGCGAGAGCAGGTGCTTGACCAAATTATGGTCACCAACCTCAAGGACCTGCAGCAGAGCTGGGTGATGAACGTGGACGGCACGTACACGCGCGAGCTCTCGGACGTCGATGATTTCAACGCCTTTGAGTACTTTATGACCAATCCCAGCCTGTCCGGGCGTGGAAAGGCTCTTCGTGAGGCAGGACCGCCCAAAGTGGTGAATCTCGGCAATCAATAGACAGTGTCACTCGCTTTGTCTCATGCCGTTTCCTTGGCTGAGGAAGATGCGCCCGAATTGGTAGGGGTCATCGACATCGGCTCCAACTCGGTGCGCCTCGTTGTTTACGACGGCCTTCATCGGGCTCCGATCCCAGTTTTCAATGAACGTGTATTGTGCGGTTTGGGTCGTTCAATCACGGAGACTCGGCGCCTCGATCGCGAAGGCGCTGAACTCGCGATTGGTACACTTCAGCGCTTCCAGACCATTGCTACAGACCTTGGTGCTTCTGTTGTCTATGTTTTAGCGACGGCGGCCGTTCGCGATGCTGAGGATGGGCAAGAATTTGTCGAACGACTCAGCACGGAATTGGGCCTTTCTGTTCGCGTCCTCGATGGGGGCGAGGAAGCGCGCCTCTCCGCGCTCGGCGTCGTCAGCGGGAATCCTGGCGCAGACGGCATTATGGGAGATCTCGGAGGCGGCAGTCTGGAGCTTGTCGAACTCGACAAAGGGAACCCCAGGCAAAGTGTAACCCTCCCACTCGGGTCGTTACGCGTGGGCTCGATGCGAGGCCCAGAACTCAGGCGTACCGTCGAGAGCGCAATCGGCGATGTCGCTTGGTTGAGCAGCATCAAAGGCCGCACCTTATTTGCAGTAGGAGGTAGTTGGCGGGCGCTCGCTCGGTTGCACATCGCTCAGAATAGGCACCCCGTGAGTATCGTTCACAATTATTGTATAGCCCGGCCTACAGCAGAGGGATTAACCGACCTAATCTCACAAATGAGCCAGAAGTCTCTGGCTGGCATTGTAGGTGTTCCCCGGCGACGCCTGGACAGCTTACCAGCAGCTGCGACCACTATGCGCCATCTCCTGGGGATCGCGCAGCCGCGGGAAGTGATCTTCTCGGCTTACGGGGTTCGTGAGGGGGTCCTGTTTGATCGCCTTTCAGCCGTGGGGCAACTTGAAGACCCACTGCTCGCTGGATGCCGTCAGCTCAAGCAACGCAACGGGCGCAGGGTCGATGATGGCAATGCCTTGTGGAGTTGGCTTCAGCCGTTGTTCGACAGCACAGCACCGGACCAGACCCGCCTTTATCAGGCTGCTTGCGAATTGTGCGATATTGCTTGGAGTGCGCATCCTGACTATCGCGCAGACGAAGCGCTCACGCGTGTCATCCGTGCGCCGCTTGTCGGTGTGGATCACCCGGGACGCGTTTTCCTGGGGTTGGCTGTTTACGTGCGGTACGGCGGTGAAGTCACCGACGACCGGACCTCACGGTATCGCGGGTTGATCGACGAAAAAACCTCGGCCAACGCCCATTGCCTTGGTACTGCTCTCCGTTTTGCTTCCGCGATAGCTGCCGGTAGCAATCACCTGAATGAGGTGGGTGCCCTTCAGGTGGATGAACGCACTGTAGTTCTCGAACTGACTGAGAAGGGGATGATTCTCTACAGCGAACCCGTCGCCCGCCGTTTCAAAGCGTTGGCCCGCCTCCTCGGGAAGGGGCCTGCTGTTATCGAGGGAGGACCACGAGCGAGCTAGCAAAAGCAATAAAGAGGGTGTGGGTTTGCAACCCCGCTAGAGAATTCAGTTTCTAGCTACAAGGAACTAGGCTGACACGGCCGTCTTTCACAGCGAGTGCTACATCGCCGCGTTTAAGCGCCAACGCGTCTTTGCCAAATAACTCATGGCGCCACCCATGAAATGCCGGCACGTCAACTTTGCCATTTTCTATGGCAATTCGTTCGAGGTCTTCAGCGCTAGCGAGGAGTTTTTGTGCTACGTCGTGCTCCTCACTTTTCATCTTGAGTAATACCCGAAGCAGCTCGACCAACGCAGCGGAACCGCGCGGTAGCGGCTTGCGCGATTCCATTTGGGGCCATTCGTGCTCATCCACCGAGAGTCCGCGTTCGACCGCTTTTAGAAGCTCGTCGGCTTCGCGCCGCTCCACTATGCCGCGCGGTAACGACCGTACCCGCTTGAGCTCTTCGCGAGAGCAGGGAGCGTCGGCAGCGATTGCTAGCAATACCTCATCACGGAGGATACGGTTGCGCGGACGGTCGCGCTGTTGTGCCTCACCGTCGCGCCATGCTGCTAGTTCCTTGAGGATCGCGAGAAACTGTCCGCCTCGGTTTCGCGTCTCGATTCTTCGCCAGGCCTGTTCCAGTGGTGGCATGTAAGTGGAGGGATCTGCCAGGGTTGCCATTTCTTCGTCGAGCCAGCTTTCACGACCAGATCTATTCAGGTTGGCACGGAGTTTTTTGTAGACACTACACAGATGGATGACGTCGGACAGCGCGTAGTCGACTTGGCGCTGGCTGAGAGGACGGCGTGCCCAGTCTGTAAACTGTGAGGATTTGTCTATGCGAGCTCCGGCCAACTTTCGCACAAGCTTCTCATAGCCAACTGAGTCCCCAAACCCGCATACCATCGCGGCGATCTGAGTATCGAATAGGGGCTCGGGGACGACGCTACGCTCGTAATAGAAGATCTCGAGGTCCTGGCGGGCAGCATGGAAGATCTTGAGGACCTGCTTGTTGGCAAGCAGCTGGTAAAATGGATCAAGGTTAAGTCCTTCGGCCAGGGGATCAATCGCCACAGCTTTACTATCGGTAGCGACCTGGATGAGGCACAAGCGCGCCCAATAAGTCGATTCGCGCATGAATTCGGTGTCGACAGCGATGTAGGGTTGCTGTGCAAAGTGTCCGCAGGCTTCAGTTAGAGCGTCACTGTGTTCGATGATACGCATCGACATGTCTATACACGATGCATGCCACTGTGGGCTATTGCAGCGCTTGACAACCCTGTCCGAAAATGCGGTTTTTCCGGCCGCCGATTTGGAGCTGCGATCGGCCATATGAAACACTGAGATCGCGAGGGGCGAGCATGCACGCATATCGGACGCACACTTGCGGAGAACTGCGCGCGAGCCATGTTGGCGAGACCGTGCGGCTATCCGGTTGGATACACCGCAAGCGCGATCACGGTAACCTGTTGTTCGTTGACCTCCGCGACCACTACGGTGTCACGCAGTGCGTGATGGAGACTGGCGATGCTGCATTCGCGACTGTTGAGCGCTTACGAAATGAGAGCGTAATTACAGTGACGGGCCTCATGGTGGAGCGCAGCGAGGATACGGTCAATCCGGTGATTCCGACCGGGGAGGTCGAGTTGCGAATTGCAGAATTGATAGTCCAAACCGAGTCGGCTGAGTTGCCTATGCCAGTGTTCGGCGAACAGGAGTATCCTGAGGAAACGCGTCTCCGCTACCGCTTTCTAGACCTCCGTCGTGAGCAGATGCACCGCAACATCATGCTTCGGGGAGCAGTGATTTCCAGCATTCGTCGCCGCATGATTGAGCAGGGATTTACCGAGTTCCAAACACCAATCCTGACGGCAAGTTCCCCCGAGGGTGCGCGCGACTTTCTAGTTCCAAGCCGGTTGCATCCCGGCAAGTTCTACGCGCTGCCGCAGGCGCCACAACAGTTTAAACAGCTTGTCATGATCGCTGGGTTCGATCGCTATTTCCAGATAGCGCCTTGCTTCCGTGACGAAGACGCACGTGCGGACCGCTCTCCCGGTGAATTTTATCAACTCGATCTCGAGATGTCGTTTGTTACGCAAGAGGACGTTTTTGCCGCAGTCGAGCCAGTGCTGCACGGTGTATTCGAGGAGTTCGGCAAACGCCCTGTTACGCCGGTGCCCTTTCCGCGTATTGCTTACGACGACGCTATTTTGAAGTACGGAACCGACAAGCCTGATCTTCGCAACTCCCTCGAGATTAGCGATGTCACCGAAACGTTCGCTGGTTCAAACTTCAAGATTTTCGCCAAAGCCATTGAAGACGGTGCCGTGGTGCGGGCGATACCTGCCCCGGGTGCTGCCAGTAAGCCGCGCTCGTTCTTCGACAAGCTCAATGACTGGGCGCGGGAGGAAGGGTATGCGGGCTTGGGGTACATTATTTTTGATGGTGAAGAGGCAAAGGGGCCGGTTGCCAAGCAATTAGACCAGGACCGGCTCGATGCCATCAAGCGCTGTGCAGCGGTAGAAGCAGGAGACGCTGTATTCTTTTCCACCGCCAAGGCTCCCGTCGCAGCGGAGTTGGCCGGAAAGGCCCGCACCCGTATCGCCCAAGAGCTTGAGCTGGTTGACGACACGGAGTATCGCTTCTGCTGGGTGGTGGATTTCCCAATGTTTGAGTTCGACGAAACCGAGCGCAAGATAGGGTTTAGTCACAATCCTTTCTCGATGCCTCAGGGCGGCCTTGAGGCACTCGCATCTGACGATCCACTTACCATAAAGAGCTATCAGTACGACATCGTCTGCAACGGCATCGAACTCTCGAGCGGAGCAATCCGGAACCACTCGCCCGAGATCATGTTCAAAGCGTTCGAGATTGCGGGCTACTCGCGGGAAGATGTCGAGCTCAAATTCTCGGGTATGCTACACGGCTTAAGTTATGGTGCCCCGCCCCATGGCGGACTGGCGCCAGGGATAGACCGCATCGTCATGCTAATAGCTGACGAGCCGAATATCCGAGAGGTTATCCTGTTCCCGATGAACCAGAGGGGCGAGGATTTAATGATGGGGGCGCCTTCTGAGGCGGAGTTGCGGCACTTGCGCGAACTGCATCTCCGGGTTGTGATGCCGGAAACGCCAAAGGTCGCTGAGTGATTTTCTACTTGCACCGAACAAGAAACAGATGTATTCCCCCGCCCTCTTGGTGGGTTCTCACATCAAAAAAGAGGGGCGCCGAAGCGCCCCGAGTTTAGCAGGGAGGACTACCAATGCTTACTAAGCGGTACTCATAACGACGCGGTTACGAACAGCCGCTGGTCGAACCGCATGTCTCGCACTTGAGACAGGTGCCGTTGCGAACCAACGTGAAGTTGCCACACTCATTGCAAGCGTCGCA
>MDTE01001706.1_pt1 | contig 15676 bp, 14 predicted proteins | sample 811231 | NCBI WGS metagenome assembly MDTE01 (sample SAMN05326651, study PRJNA326480) | marine metagenome | isolation source: seawater | place: Indian Ocean: Red Sea | collected 2010
CTATTTATTCAAATACTTTTTATGATTACCCGCATACTTTGGGGATGACAAGATTTATTGATGTTAGAGATTGGATATTAAGCACAATAAAGACAGCTGGTAATAATAAAAATGTAATTTGGTTGTTAAAGCCCCATCCATGTGATCAATGGCATGGTGGAATCACCTTGAAAGATATACTTCCTAAGAAATTACCAAGTAACGTAATCCTATTGAACTATGATTACTCAGGTAAAGATATCTTAGAAAAGTCTGATGCATTAGTTACTCATCATGGTACAGCAGCTATTGAATTTGCTGCTTTGGGTAAGCCTGTTTTAGTTACAGATGTTGGTTGGTTTCATGATTGCGAATTTGTAAAATTCCCTAATTCTAAAGATGATTATTTAGATTTACTTACAAAAAAATGGCATACTTTAATAGATTTAAAAAAAGCTAAGTTAAGAGCAAGATTATTCGCTGGATTGTTTTTTGGAATACCTAACTGGCAGAAAGATTTAGTTATTCCAGATGATTGTGATAATGAAAAGCTTAGAGAAAAATTACCAATAATTATTTCTAATAATCAGAAGTTAATCAAAAAGGAGATTAAATTAATAAGGGAATGGATTAATAGAAATACAAACTGTTACCATACCTACAAAATGTTAAATAGTAGCAACTTTACAACTGTTATTAAGTAATGAATTAATTTTAAAAGTTTAGCTTAATTAAAATCTTCAAATTTATTAAACAATGAATTTAACTCCAATACCAAAAGTTTTAATTATCGGTCTTGGAAATATAGGTATGTTATATGACTTGAATTTTCAAGGTGAAGAAAAAATACTTACTCACTGCAAATCATTTTATCTTAATAAGAAATTCAAATTAGTAGGTGGGGTAGATATAAAGAAAGAGATTAGAGATTTATTTGAAAAACACTACAAATGTCTAGCTTTTAATGATATTAAACAAGCTATGAAAAGTCTTTCCCCTGATATAGTAATTGTTTCAACTTCTTCTGAATCTCATCTTGAAAATATAAAGAAGATTTTTAAATATGGTAAGCCTAAAATAATAATTTGCGAAAAGCCTTTGTCTTATGAATTAAATGAGGCGATTGAAATAGTAGAAATATGTGAAAAGAATTCGAGTAAATTATTTGTTAATTACTTTAGAAGAGTACAACCAGCATTTTTGGAAATTTATAACCAAATAAAATTGAAAAATATTCATATACCTTTTCAAGGTATTTGCATTTATTCAAAAGGTATTTTTAATACGACATCTCATTTTATTGATTTATTTCAATTTTATTTTGGTGATGTAAAAAAAGTTAAGATCCTGAATATTAATAAAAAGAAAAAGGACCCTCAACCTGATTTTGAATTAATCTTCGAAGAGGGAAATATAGTTTTCTATTCGAATAAAAACAATGATATTTTTTTAAATAATATAGATTTAATATTTTCTAATGGTAAATTAACTTTCGAGAATGGCGGATCCCAGATTATATGGAGAAAATCCAAAAATGATCAAAGGTTTGTTGGATATAAAGTATTAGATGATGATCCAAAGCTTTATAGAAATGATTTTGATAGAATACAATTCCATTTTACTGAGCAAATAAACGATGCTTTAAAAAATGAAAAAGTTACTTTATGTACTGGTAAAGATGCATTACTTACACAAAAGGTTTTAAACCAAATCAAGTCAAATTTATGATTACTAACGAAGATAAAAAACTTGCCCTCTTTGGGGGCAAAAAAACAATATTAGAACCTTTTAAGAAGTATAACTCAATAGGTAAAGAAGAATCAGACGCAGTCAAGAAAGTCATGGATAGCGGTTTGTTATCAAAATATTTAGGTAAATGGGGAGAAGATTTTTTTGGGGGTCCCAAAGTAAAAGAATTTGAAAAAGATTGTGAGAATTATTTTAATGTTAAGCATGCAATAACAGTAAACTCTTGGACATCAGGACTTGTTACTGCAGTAGGTGCTCTAGAAATAGAACCTGGTGATGAAATCATTGTTCCAACTTGGACTATGTGCGCTACTGCTACTGCAATACTTCATTGGAATGCAATTCCTGTTTTTGCTGACATTGAAGAAGATACTTTTTGTATTTCACCTGAATCAATAGAAAGAAATATTTCTCCTTACACTAAGGCAATAATAAGTGTAGATATTGGAGGACATCCTGCTAACACAAAAGAAATAAATAAAATTGCTGATAAATATAATTTAAGGGTTATTTCAGATACTGCCCAAGCACCCGGAGCATTGAATAGAGGGAAATTTGCAGGGACTTTAACTGATATTGGCGGTTACAGCCTTAATTACCATAAACATATTCATACTGGAGAAGGAGGAATATTAGTTACTAATGACGACTTTCTAGCCGAGAGGATGTATTTGATAAGAAATCATGCAGAGGCTTCAGTTGAGGCAATTGATTTGAAAAATATAAGTAATATGATTGGGCATAATTTTAGATTAGGAGAAATTGAATGTGCAATTGGGATTGAACAACTTAAAAAACTTGATTTTCTTGTTCAAACCAGAAGATTAGCAGCTAAGAAATTATCTGAAAATCTATCTAAATTAAAAGGTTTAAAGACACCAATTGTTAAAGAAGATTGTACCCATTCTTACTATATGTTTTTTATGCAATTGGATATTTCAATCATTGGAATATCCAGAGATAGAATATATGAAGCCTTGATTGCAGAGGGAATACAAGGTTTAAGTAGACAATATGTCAATCTACATCTTCTACCCCTTTATCAGAAAAAAATAGCTTATGGATCTAAAGGTTTCCCTTGGAATTCTGAAATCTGTAAAAGAGAAATTAATTATAAAAAAGGTATATGTCCAATCGCAGAAAAACTACAAGATAAGACTTATTTGGGATTCGAAATGTGTTTGTTTGAATTATCAGATAAAGATATCAATAACATAGTTAAGGCTTTTAATAAAGTTTGGAGTAATTTAGAAAGTTTAAAATGAAATTTAATTCGTGAAATAATTATAAAATTAATCCGTAATCAAGCTGGTCCATAAATTTATTATTTAAAAGTAGATGTTTTTTTCTTATTCCTTCTAATTTAAAATTATTGTTTTCTAAAACTTTTTGACTCGCAATATTTTCACTAGCAACTCCTGCATATAATTTTTTTAATTTATATTCTTCTTTTGCTTTAGATACAATTTTTGCAACTATTTGATTGCCTAAACCTTTACCCCAAAGCTGCTTAACTCCTATCATATAGGTTAACTCTGCTCTTTTATGTTTTGAATTAAGTCCTTTTAAGGATATATTCCCAACATGCTTTGAATTTATGAAAATTCCATATAAAACCATATCTTTTTCTGAAAGACAATTCTTTACATAAATTTTTTGGCTATTTATTGAAAATATTTTATATTGATTTTCTGAGTATTTAACTACTTCCTTATCTTGCATCCATTCAACATAAGCTTTTGTTACATCTTTAGGCGTTAATATGCGAAGTTCCATTCTGAAGTGATTAAATTTTATTTAACAATATTATTCAATTAATAATAACCATTTTTGAATTAATAATTTCTAAATTATCTTTTGATTAAAAGTGCAAAAAGAAAGTATATTTATTTTGTAATGAAATTTATAAAAAGTAAATTCGTTCAATTTTTTTTAAATGCACATATGTTCATTTTTGATAATGAATGTTAAGCCTATGGATTCAATTAATAAATTTTATATTGAAAAAGCTAATATTCTTCACGCTAGAGTTACCTGGGAATGGAGAAATGACGATAAAACAAGATCTTTGTCGAGAAACTCCAAAATTATTACTTGGGAAGAACATAAAAAATGGTTTAAAGACTCTCTTGAAGATCCATGTAAATTTCTCTACTTAGGAATCTCTACAGATTCATCAGAAAAAAAATCAATTGGTATTTTAAGGTTTGAATTAATTAATTTGAATAAAAGTCATTATGAAGTCAGTATAAATATATCTCCTATTTTTAGAGGTAAAGGGTATGGTTCAAAGCTTCTTTCTTCTGGTATTAGTTTATTTAGTAGCGAAATTAGAAATAAAAGTCTTATATTTGCTGAAATAAAGAAAAATAACTATAGAAGCAGTAATTTATTTATTTCTGCAGGATTTTTACCCTGTCCTTCCACAAAAGAAGGTTTCCATATGTATGCATTAGAGGTCTCATGATTACACTCATCTCCTTAAGTAATCCTCCAAATGAGAAAGAAATTAAATTCCTATATTTTCTTCTCAAAAATAGGAATGCTTCTATAAGTCATAACAAATTACCACCTTTTGAAGATCATCGGAGTTTTGTATTAAACCACCCTTATAAAACTTGGAATATAGTAATTAAAGAAAATATAAATATCGGAGCACAATATATAGGCTATGACAATACAGTTGGGATACATCTACTTCCTGAATACGTAGTTTATAGGCGAGAAGTCATAACAAAAGTATTAGAAAACTTCTCACCGGAACCTGGAATTTCAAGTTTAATACCTAATCAATTCATTTTTAATGTCGCTGTTAGTGATAATGATTATGTAGATGATCTACTTGAACTAGGCGCAGAGCAAATTCAATTAACTTTTCAATTTAGGAAAAAAGATATTTAAAAATTTGTTTAAGCTCCCAATTTTAATTTGAATTCCCAAATTTCATAAAAGAATTTTCTTTTGCAAAATATTTTCTTTAAAGATCTTTGAAACTATAAAATCTATATTTGAATTGATTCTTTCTAAAAGTTTAATTAAATGCATAAATTAATTTCAACTAAGCGAGTTTATCCCAATTAGACACCTGATGATTCAATTAATTTATAGTAAAATGTCTAGAAATTCTTAATATAAATGGATAAGGAAGGTATTTCGATCTCAAAAAGAAAAATTGGTAGAAATTATCCACCTTTCTTAATCGCTGAAATGAGTGGTAATCATAATCAAAGTATTGAAAAGGCTTTAGAGATTGTTGATGCAGTTGCTGAAAGTGGAGCGGATGCAATTAAGTTGCAAACATATACGGCTGATTCATTAACTTTAAATGTTAAGGGAGGTGATTTTAAAATAAAGGATAAATCAAGTTTGTGGCAGGGCCAAAACTTGCATGAACTTTATAAAAAATCATATACACCTTGGGAATGGCATGAAGCAATATTTAAACGGGCTAAAGAAAAAAAAATTATTTGTTTTAGTTCTCCTTTTTCTGAAGAAGCTGTTGATTTCTTAGAGGAATTGGATACTCCCGCATATAAAATAGCAAGTTTTGAAAATAATCATCTTCCATTGATTAAAAAAGCATCTGCAACTGGTAAACCTTTGATTATTTCTACAGGTATGGCTTCCCTAGGAGAATTAGAACAAGCTGTTTTAACTGCCAAAGAGGCAGGATGTGAAAAACTAATACTCCTAAAGTGCACAAGCACCTACCCTGCAAATGCTAAAGATACAAATATTTCTACTATTAAACATTTGAGGCAACTTTTTAATTGTGAAGTAGGTATTTCTGATCATACCTTCGGAATTGGTGTTTCTGTAGCATCTATAGCGTTTGGCTCCAGTGTGATCGAAAAGCACTTCACTTTAGCAAGATCTGATGGTGGGGTAGATAGTCAATTCTCAATGGAACCAAATGAGTTTTCTCAACTCGTGAATGAATCTAAAAGAGCTTGGGAAGCAATTGGTGAAATCAATTATGGCCCAACTAAATCTGAAGAGAAAAGTTTAATATTCAGAAGATCTATTTATGTTGCTAAAGATATTAAAAAGGGTGAGAAATTTACATACCAAAATCTTAGAATTGTAAGACCGGGAATGGGTGCTCCACCATATCTTTTATCCACTTTTATAGGTAAAACTGCTAATAAGAGTTTTAAAAAAGGTTCCCCTTTTAACTTTGAACAATTTCTTTAAATGTAATTCTATATTTCAGAATTTTTTAAATATGATGATAAATAAATTTAATAGATTTTTAGAAAAAAACTTTGATCAACAAATTACAATTTGTGCAAATGATGCAGGAGCTGCAAATCATCTTTTAGGAATATTTAAAAATAATCCAAATAATACGAAATTATGCCTAGATGGTCCTGCTTTAGAAATTTTTAAAGATAATTTTAAAAAATTTAAAAACTATAAAATAGAAGAATCTCTAATTGATTCAAAGTTTCTCATTAGTGGTACTGGCTGGAGTAGTGATTTAGAGCATAATTCAAGAAAAATAGCTCATGAAAGAGGAATTTTTAATATCGCAATAATAGATCATTGGGTTAATTATTTTGAAAGATTTTGCAGAGGAAAGGAAGTAATTCTTCCAGATGAAATATGGGTAACTGATTGCGAAGCTTTTAAAATAGCTAATCAAGTTTTTCCAGAAACTCCAATTTTAAAAATACCCAATATTTGGCTAGATAATATAAAGATAAAGGTCAATAATTTAAAAAATTTAGAAAGAGATGAATCTTCTTCATTACCCTCAAAACTTCTTTTTCTAACTGAGCCTATTAGATCTAATTGGGGTAAATTGGAAAAAGGAGAGTTTCAAAGTATGAGATATTTCTTCTCCAACCTAAAGAGGTTATCCAGCATGAATCTTATATGTCCTTTTGATGAAATTAGAGAGGTAAAAGTAAAGCTTCATCCATCTGAGGAATTTTCTAAATACGATAATTTAATAAAGAATTTTGAAAATATTATTCCTGTAAAAAAAACAATAGAAAAAGATCTTGCAGAAGTTTTAGTTTATACTGATGCTTGTTTTGGATGTGAAACTCAAGCATTGGTAGTATCTATGAATTGCGGATTGCCAACCTTTAGTAGCATGCCTCCATGGGCTCCGAAATGTAGATTACCTCATGAGAACATAATCCACTTAAGAAATATTCTCTAAATTATGAAATATTGCATTAGTTGTTTACAACCTAATACACGACCAAATAGTTCATTCACAAATGATGGAGTATGTCCGGCTTGTAATTATTTTTCCAAATTAAAAAATATTGATTGGCAAGAAAGATTTGACATACTATTAGATCTAATAGATAAGTATTCAATAAAAGGTTCCAATAAACATAATTGTATTATTGGTGTTAGTGGAGGCAAAGATAGTACTAGGCAGGCTTTATGGATAAGAGATAAATTAAAACTTAATCCTTTATTAGTCTGTATTTCATATCCTCCTGAACAAATAACAGAAAGAGGGGTTGATAATTTATCAAACTTGATAGAGTTAGGATTTGATGTAAGAACAATTGCTCCTGCACCTGAAACTTGGAGAAAATTAATGTCTCTATCTTTCTCAAAATTTACAAATTGGTGTAAGTCTACTGAATTGGCATTATTTAGTGCTGTGCCAAGATTAGCGATTCAATATAAAATTCCATTGATTTTTTGGGGAGAAAATCCTGGTTTACAGCTAGGAGATCTTAAGACTTTAGGGAAAACAGGTTATGACGGAAATAATTTAAGGTTTATGAATACTTTAAGTGGAGGAGGAATCGAATGGATAAAGGAGGAGGGATTTGAAGAAAGAATATTATTACCCTACCTTTATCCAGATACTAAGGAATTTGAAAATGCTAATTTACAAATTGTCTATTTAGGTTGGTTTTTAGGAGATTGGTCTTTGGTCAATAATGGTGTCTACTCCTCTTTAAATGGTTTGGAGTTAAGAAGCGACCTCCCAGAAAATTCTGGCGATCTCTATGGGCTTACTTCACTTGACGAAGATTGGGTAACACTAAATCAAATGATAAAATACTATAAATTTGGTTTTGGTAGGGCTACTGACTACGTGAATGAAGAAATTAGGGCAAAAAGAATGACTCGAAAGCAAGGTATCGAAATTATTGAAAAATATGATGGTTGCTGTGGAGACAATTATATTAAAAGTTTTTGTGAATATATTGAGATATCAGAAAATTATTTTTGGGAGAAGGTTCACAACAATATGAATAAAGAATTGTTCACAATAGATAGCAATGGAAAAATCGAAAAAAATTTTAAGGTTGGAATTGGGCTTAAGAATTGAGTAGAATTTCTATCGCAATTCTCGATTACGGAGTTGGGAATCATATATCTGTACTGCGATCATTAAGAACTCTTGGTTATAGAGCAAAAATTTGCAGAGAGAAAAATGAACTTGATCAAGCAAATGTTATTGTTTTGCCGGGTGTAGGGGCATTCCCTACGGCAATGAATTATCTTTATAAGTATGATCTTGTTTCTTACTTAAAAGATGCTCATAATTCTAGTAAACCATTAATTGGAATATGTCTTGGGATGCAATTGTTTGCTGAATGTTCAAAAGAAATAAAGTTTACAGATGGTTTGGGATTAATTCCAGGTACTATTGAGCCAATAACAGGGCAAAGATGGCATATTGGTTGGAATTCAATTGATGTTATTAGAAAAGATAATATTTTTAAATTAAGCGATAATGAACCAATGTTTTTTAATCATTCATATTGTTACAAAGGACCAAAAGAATTTATATTTGCTACCAGCAGGATAAATCAAAAAGAAGACCCAATAGTGGCGGCTATAAGAAGAGGAAAAACGGTAGGTCTGCAATTTCACCCTGAAAAAAGCCAACAATCAGGAATGTACTTGTTGGATAGAATAATCAATGAATTAGTAATTTAGATGCTTAAAAAAAGGATAATTGCAACAATAGTAGTAAAAAACAACATAGCTGTTCAGTCTTTTTCTTATAAAAAATGGCTCCCATTAGGAAAACCCTTTTGTTTGGCAGAAAATTTTGATAGATGGGGGGCAGATGAAATAGTTTTGCTTTCAATTGACAGAAAAAAAAAGGGACCTGATCTTGAATTAATCAAATCAATCAGTGCTCTTGGACTAACAACACCTTTTACATATGGGGGAGGAATTAGGAATAGTAAAGATGCAATTGAAGTTATAAATTCTGGTGCTGAAAGAATAGTTTTAGATACGGTGATCTTTGAAAATATTTCTGAGATTGAACTTATTGCTGAAGCTGTTGGTAAACAGGCTATTTTAGCCTCACTCCCCTTAATACAAGAAAATAATGGAAAAATTTTATACTACAATCATGGCACTAAACTAAAAGAAGATATAAGCCTATATTTTAAAAAGATTTCCGATTTACAAAGTTTATCTGAGATTATTTTAATTGATAAAGAAGGGGAGGGTTCACTTGGTGGTTTTAATGAGAATTTTGTAAAAGAGATTTTTAATTATACTTCACTGCCAATATTGGTCTTTGGAGGTTTAGTGAACGTACATCAAATTTCCAAGTTACTTTATATGCCACAAATATCTGGGATACTTATTGGTAATAGCCTAAACTATAAAGAACATTCAATAAAAAAGATCAAAAATTCATTAAATCCTCAACAAATAAGACTTCATAAAATTTGCGGATAAAAATGAAAAAAGTTAGTTTTAAAACCTGTAAAAGATGCCTTTATGATTCAAATCATCCCCTCGGCTTGATTATTGATGATGAAGGAATTTGTAGCGGATGTAGAGTACATGAAGAAAAAGATAGCATTGATTGGGATGAAAGATGGAACAAGTTAGTTGAGTTAGTTAAGCCATACAAAAGTAAAGATTCAAGAAATTATGATTGTATTATCCCGGTAACTGGAGCTGGAGATTCTTTTTATATCTTACATAACGTTAAAAACAAATTAGGTCTAAATCCTCTTTTGGTTACATACAATCGTTACTACAATACTCCACTTGGTATTCACAATTTAGCAACACTAAGAAGAAAATTTAATTGCGACATTTTGACGATGAATGTTAATCCCATTAGTGTTAAAAAGATAATTAAAACTACTTTGAGAAGACTAAAAAGTTTTCAATGGCCTGCGCTGGCAGGTCAGAGTGTATTTCCTGTACAAACAGCAGTAACTCATAAAATACCGTTAATAATATGGGGTGCTCATCAAGGATTAGAGCAAGTAGGAATGTTTTCTCATCTTCATGATGTAGAGATGACAAGGAGATATAGAAAAGATCATGATTTAATGGGATATGAACCAGACGATCTTTTGCAAGTTTATGACTCTCTTAATGAAGAAGATATATGGCAGTATAGATACCCTAGTGAAGCTGAAATTGAAAGTATTGGGATTAGAGGTATCTATTTAGGAAACTTTATAAGATGGGACCCTTTGATGCAGCATAAAGAAATGATAAAAAAATATGATTATAAATCATCGAAATTGAATAGGACTTTTGATACTTTTGATCATGTCGATGACTGGTTTTATATGAATATGCACGACATTATTAAACAAAAAAAATATGGCTTTAGCAAAGTTACTGATCATGCATGTAGAGAAATAAGGCACAAAAGGATTTCAAGAGAAGATGCCCGAAATCTTATTAAGTATTATTCTCAAATGCCATCATTGTATGATCAATTATTTTGTGATTGGCTTGGGATAGAAAAAGGAAGTATTAATTTTATCTTAGATAGTCTTAAAATTAGAAATCCTGATGAATGCTATAAAAAAAGGGAAATTAATACTATTAATATGGAAAAGATAGGCTTCAAAGCTAATAGTTCTATCATGAGGAATTTAGGTGAAAAATTAATAAATGTAGGGAAAGGATACCCTTAGAGATTTATTTTAATCTATAAATATTCTTGAAAAATTTATTAAAAACACAATCAATAATGAAAATAAGATTCAATCAATTAGATGTTTTTAAAACATCTGTTTCGCTGCTTAAAAAGAACGAAAAAATAAAATTAATTATCTACTGTTTAATTTGTTTTATAAGTTTTTCGTTTGATATTTTAACTGTTTTTTCTATCTTCCCTTTTGTTTCCATAATTCTAAATCCTGACTTAATTTATGAAGACAAAACTTACAATTATATTTGGAATTTATTAGGTTCGCCAACTATAAACATATTTATTATTTACTTATCACTTTCAATAACCTTAATAATAATTAGTTCATCTCTAATTAGTCTATATTCTCAGTATCGTTTAAATATTTTTGCAGCTAGATGTCAAAGTAGGTTGGGCAATGATATTGTGAGAAATTTTGCAATTATGAATTATGAATGGCATTTACAGAAAAATTCCATAAAATTAATGAATCTTTTTTCTAACCATTTAGCATACTGGAGTAGAGGGGTTATCAAACAAATTCCTCTTTTAATCGGATATATTTCTTGTCTAATAATACCTCTAGTAAGTGTAGTCATATTATCTCCAAGATATGGATTGTTTTTATTATTTCTGATTTCATTCTTAATATTTTATTTTTTAAAGTATATAAGGATAAAAACAAATAGAATAACAAATTTGCAAAGAATTAAAATTGATGAAATAAATATTTTTCTTACTGAATTACTACAGGGCATTAAGGATATTAAACTTTCAAATAATACAAATAATTTTCTAAAAAAATTTAATTATTTGTGGAAAGATTTTGCATATGGTCAAGCTCAAATAGAGAATTATAATCTTCTTCCTGCTAATACAGTCCTCATGTTAAGCCAATTGTCTGTTGTAATACTAGGTACTGCTCTGTTCGTTAGTGATATTAGTCAAAGTAGGCTTGTTGGGATTATGACTGTAATTACTCTACTTGCTTTCAAAATTGTCCCCCTTTTAAACAAATTAGGGAATTCGTTAAATGCCATTTCTAATGCACACGTCTTCTCTAGAAAACTGAAGGAGATATTTTTAGAAGTAGATCCAGGAAATAATAAGGATAAATCATTAAATAATAGTTTCCCTTCATTTTCATGGAATAAATTATCTTTAATAGATGTCTATTATAAATATCCCTCTTCTAAAAATGTTTCTTTAAACAATATAAATCTTGAAATTGAAAAAGGATCACATTATGGTTTTGTTGGATTTTCTGGCGCAGGTAAATCTACGACAGTTGATATTTGCAATGGTCTATTGAATCCAACAAAGGGTAATGTTCTAGTAGATGGCGTAAATTTAGAAAAATTTGGTGTTGACAGATGGCAAAGTAAAATTGGATATGTCCCTCAACAACCAAAGATAAATGATTTGACAATAAAAGAGAATATTGCTTTTGGGATTGAATTAGCAGATATTGATGAAGATAAAGTTTTAAAATGTCTTGAGATAGTTGGGTTGAAAACCTTCGTATATAATTTACCTCAAGGTTTATTAACTAATTTAAAAGAAAGAGGTAAACTCTTTTCGGGAGGCCAGCAACAACTAATAGCAATAGCGAGGGCTCTTTATAAAGATCCTGAGATAATAATTTTAGATGAGGCAACTAATTCATTAGATTCTATCTCTCAAGATTTAATAAGATCAGCATTTAATAAATTACATAGAAAAGTTACACTAATTTCGATTTCTCATCAATTTTCAACTCTCAAATTTGTGGATCATATTTTCTTGTTTAAAAATGGAAAATTAGTTGATCAAGGAGATCTAAAGTATCTTTATGAAAATTCAATTTTATTTAAAAAATTTGCTGATTCTCAACTTAACAATTAGGAATCATTAAAAGTTAATTTATAAAAATTCTTTTTTATTTCATAAAACCTCTGAGATATAATTGTTTTTTAGTAACAAAATTGCATTAAAGAAAAAAATTTTTTTTGTTTTCTAACTTTTAAATTGCTTTCTTATGATTAAAAATATTAGTAAAGAGATATATGTAACAGGTGGAGCTGGATTGATAGGTTCATTTCTATGCGAGATTTTAGTTAATAAAGGCTATAAAGTAATTGTTATAGATGATTTCTCTAAGGGACAATTAAAAAATTTAAAAAATATAGAGAATGATATTGAGATTATTGAAGCTGACCTTCAAGATTTTGCTCAAAATAAAAAACATTTATCTAAAGCTAAAAATATATTTCATTTAGCCAGTAGAGCCTATGGTGTTGGTTACTCATCTGAAAATCATATAGAAACTTTATTACACAATGAAAAAATTACAAATAATTTATTAGAAATTTTTGAGGAAAGTAAGCCTGATAATTTACTTATAACTAGCTCCTCTTGTATTTATATGGATGAAGGTCCTGACACAATTGGAGAAAGAGAAATTTTTGAGAAAAATCCTGAAAAAGTAAATAAAGGCTATGGTTGGGCGAAAAGATTTCTAGAACAAAAATTTCTATTATTATCAGAAATTAACAATATTAAACTAAAAATTGTTAGGCCATTCAATATATATGGTGAAAGATATAGATGGGTAGGAAGATATTCAAGTGCAATCCCAATGCTGATCAAAAGAATATTAGATGATGAAGATCCATTAATTGCTTGGGGTTCAGGCATGCAAAGACGAAGTTATATGCATGCATATGATTGTGCACGAATAATGCAAAAAATAATGGAAAAAGTAGAAGATAAAATTATAGTTAACATTGGGACTAGAGAGACTATCTCTATTTCTGAATTAGTGAATTTAATTTGTAATATATCAGGTAAAAAACCAAATATAATTTTTGATAAAACAAAACCTGAAGGAAGGTTCATAAAAAGTTCAGATTCTTCACATCTAAAAGGAATTATCAATGATGAAATTATTACTGTAGATATAAATGAAGGAATCAAAAGAATGATAGATTGGTATAAAGAAACATTTGAATAGCATATGCCTAAGATATTGGTATTTGATAAAGGTGGGAGAAAAGAGAGAAAAGAATTAATTAATAAAAAGAAAGCTCCAAGAGATTTTTTACAGGGGATTGACTATCTTAAGTTAAATGGATTTGATATCGAATATTTTTCTTCTTCTGAAAAATACGAAAAAAGTATTATATTCTTTTTGGGGAGAATTTTGGAACAATTTTTTAGTAAGATTACTAATATAGGTATCCGTCCATTATCTGTTTTTAGAATAAGAAAAAAAATTAATAAATCAGACTATGTAGTTAGTTTTACAGATGGTTTTAGCTTGAGTTTAGGATTTTATTATTCTTTTTTTGAACCCAAAAGTAGAATAAAGTTGGCAGGGGCTTTTCATAAATTATCTGACTTCGATACTAAACTACCTTTCTTTTTAAGAAGTTTATATTTGAGAATTTTTTCAAAAATTTTAAGAAGATTGGACTACATTATTTTTTTTGGTGGCGCAGATAGATTAAATTCATCAAGAATTTTCAATTTAAAAGATGAGAAAACCTTTCTTATTAAATTTGGAGTTGATACATCCTTTTGGGTACCAAAAGAAAGTAGTTCATTTTCATCAAACTATTTATTTTCAATTGGTCAGGATCCTGCAAGAGATTTTGAAACTCTTCTAAAAGTAAAAACTAATAAAAAAATACATATTCATACTTGTTTATTGGCTCCAATTAATAATGAACAATTTAAGATAACAAATGGCTCTTACAGAGATACAAAAAATGGATTGACCGATATAGAAGTTAGGAAACTCTATCAAGATGCTTTTTCGATAATTATTCCCTTGAAAAATGTTTTTCAGCCCAGTGGCTATAGTGTTACATTACAAGCCTTAGCATGTGGTAAGCCAGTAATATTAACCCTTACAAAAGGATTATGGGCTCCTACATCTTTTAAAAATTTAGAGAATTGTATATTAGTAAAACCCTCAAGTGAAAGTGAAATACAAAATGCTATTAATTTGTTAGAGAATAATGAAGAACTTTATAGAACTATTTCAACCAACGCCAGAGAGACTGCAAAAAAACATTTTTCCTTATATAAATCTAATGAATCAACACTAGGAATATTTAAGAATTTTGTTTAATTATATTTTATAAGAAAAGATTTTCTACTATTTTCTCAATAAACTATCTTTATAATTTTTTTTATAATCATTAATTGTTTCATTTAAACCATTGGATAAGTTAATGGACGGTGACCAACCCAATTTTTTAAATCGATCATAGTTGAGTTTTTTCCTTGGTGTCCCATCAGGTTTGGAATTGTCCCAAATAATATCACCTTTATATTCAACAAGTTCAGCTATTAAAAAAGCTAAATTTTTAATGCTTATTTCATCTTCACTGCCAACATTTAGGTATGTTAATTCCTCATTATTAACTTTAGGAGAAGAACTATTACTTGGATCCCATTTTTCTAATGCAAATATACACGCATTGGCAAGATCATCAACATTAAGTAGCTCTCTAAGAGGATTACCAGAACCCCAACATTTTACTTTGTTTAAACCCTTTAACTTAGCATCTTGAAATTTCCTTATCATTGCTGGAACTACATGGCTATTTTCTAGATTGTAATTATCTCCAAAACCATATAGATTTGTTGGCATTAAGGATATACAATCGAAATTATATTGCCGCCTTAGAGAATCCGCTAATTTAATGCCAGCGATTTTTGCAAGTGCATAAGACTCATTAGTTTTTTCTAAATATCCGCTTAATAATTCTTCTTCTGCAATAGGTTGAGATGCAAACTTAGGATAAATACAACTACTACCTAGAAAAAGTAATCTCTTTACTTCATATTTTCTGGATATTTCCATTAGGTTAGTTTGGATTTTAATATTTTCTAATAAAAAGTCAGCAGGATAATTATTATTTGCCAGTATCCCACCAACTTTGGCAGCTGCAATAATAACTACATCAGGTCTGTTTTTTGCCATAAATTTATCAGTAGCATCAAAATCTAATAAATTTAACGAGGCCCTATTACTTGTTATTATGTTTTTATAGTTATTTTTTAATAAAC
>MDTE01092804.1_pt1 | contig 15674 bp, 13 predicted proteins | sample 811231 | NCBI WGS metagenome assembly MDTE01 (sample SAMN05326651, study PRJNA326480) | marine metagenome | isolation source: seawater | place: Indian Ocean: Red Sea | collected 2010
ACGACCGGGTGCTGGATGCGCAAGGCTTGATCAAGAGTGGCGTGGTCACCGCGCTGGCGCGTGCAGATGCCAAAAGTGGACTCGCGCCCAACAGCGCCAGGGAGCGTGCCGCGGCGATCTTCTATCCCGAGCGCGTTGCAGCGCCCTGGGGCCAGCACGCCATCGACCGGCTGCGCCAGCTGTTCGCCGGCACCTTCGGTTATCCCCTGAGCGGACCGGAAAATTTCGGTATTTCGCTGGATGCCCCGCGGGAGCGCAATTGCGTGCTGCTGCATGGGGCTAGTTGGGCCAGTAAGTTGTGGCCGCCGTCCATGTGGGTGGCGTTGGCGAAACAAGCGACCGAACGTGGGCTAGAGGTGGTGTTGCCGTGGGGTGATGCTCACGAGCATGAGCGGGCCGAGCAGATCGCCCAGACATGTGGTGCTGAGCCGTTGCCCCAGTCGGGGCTGGACGAGTTGGCTCAGCGTCTCGCCGGCGCGGCCTTGGTGGTGGGGGTGGATTCCGGGCTCAGCCACTTGAGTGCTGCGCTGGGTGTGCCCACCGTGGTGCTGTATGGCGCTACAGACAGCCACCTCACCGGTTGCCGCGGTGATCGGGCCGTGAGCCTGCAGGCGCAATTTCCCTGCTCGCCGTGTCTGTCGCGCGAGTGTGGCTATGCGGGCGAAGCGCCCCACTGGCAGGGCGAAGCTGTGCAGCCGGCTTGCTATAGTCGTCTTGCGCCGCAGCAGGTGTGGCAGGCTGCCACGGGTGTCATGGATGCAGATCGCCTTTTGCCTATATAAGTATTTTCCTTACGGCGGTATCCAGCGTGATCTGATGAAGCTGGTGCGCGAGTGCCTTGCTCGCGGGCATACGGTGCGCGTCTATGCGGGCGAGTGGAACGCGCCGCCGCCCGAAGCGCGCATGGAGCTGGTGATGGTGCCCGCGGCTGGCCTTCGCAACCACACGCGCTACGCGCGCTTTGCCCGTTGGGTGGCGCAACACGCTCGCGCCCACCCGGTGGATCTGCTGGTGGGCATGAACAAGATGCCCGGGCTCGACGTTTACTACGCCGGGGATTCCTGCTATGCCGAGAAGGCGCGCACACAGCGCGGCGCGCTTTACCGGCTGCTGCCGCGCTACCGGCACTTTGCGCACTTCGAGCACGAAGTGTTTCGCGCCGATGTCGCCACTGAGATCCTCACCATCGCCGATCACCAGCAGCCCACTTTCGTAAAGCATTACGCCACCCCAGCGGAGCGATTTCACCCGTTGCCCCCGGGCATTGACCGTGATCGTGCGGTAGCCCCGGCCGGATCGGATGATGCCGCTTACCGGCGCGAGCTTGGCCTTGGCGAGGCTGGGCGCGTATTGCTGTTTGTTGGGTCCGGCTTCGTGAAGAAGGGCCTCGACCGGGCGCTCACCGCGTTAGCCGCGCTGCCGGAGCCCTTGGCCTCGTCCACCGCCATGCTGGTGGTAGGGAGCGACAACCCGGCGCGGTTTCGGCGCATGGCCGCCCGGTTGGGTGTGGCGGCGCGCGTGCACTTCTTTTCGGGACGAGACGACATCCCGCGGCTGCTGCACCTCGCCGATGGTCTGGTGCTGCCCGCCTACGATGAAACCGCCGGCATGGTGATCCTCGAGGCCATGATTGCCGGACTGCCGGCCCTGGTCACCGCCAACTGCGGCTACGCGCCTTACCTGGCGGAAGCGGACGCTGGCCTGGTGTCCGCCGAGCCGTTCGATCAACGCACCTTCAATGCCGAGCTGGCGGAACTCCTCGCCAGCGACAAGCGCGAGGGCTGGCGCGCCAACGGGCGCGCGTTTGGGGCCAATCCGCAGATCTACCGGTTGGCCGAGGTGGCGGTGGATTACCTGGAGCGCTTCGCCCGCGCGGTGCCGTCGCCTGACAGGCAGCAACCAGCGTGACCGTGCCGCTTACCGTCGCCAATCTGTGTCGCGCCCCCCGGGAACTTCCGGTGCCGTTCACTCTGGAAGTGCGCATATCGTTTGCCGACGGCGCGACGGCAGCTGGGCAGGTGGAATGTACAGACGTGCTGCGGCACCTGCCGGGCAGCCGCCTGGTGGTGCGCGTCGTTGCAGCCGGCGGGACGTACGCGCTCAAGCTGTTTCTGGGTCGCGAGGCCCAGCGTCACTATCGTCGTGAGCTAGCCGGTCTTGCCGCCCTGTCGGGCAGCCAGGCGGGCGCCGCTCGTGCGGCGGCCACGTTAGAGATGGACGACGGCGCCGAGCGCGCCTGGGGTGTGCTCGTGCCGTGGATCGAAGGCGCCGAACCGCTGCGTGACGATGACGTGGCCGGCGTTCGTGAGGTGGCCGCACAGGTCGGCCGTCTGCACGCTCAGAGCTATCTGCGTAGCGACCCACACCTGAACAACTACGTGCGCGGGAGCGACGGGATGATCCACGCCCTGGACGGCGACGGCGTGCGGCCATGCCGTTGGCCCGTGCCCGGGCGCTATCTGGCCAACCTGGGCAGGCAGCTGGCGGAGTTGCCACCGGCAGCCGACGGCGACATGGCACAGGTGTGCCAGGCCTATTGCCGCGCGCGTTGGGATCGCGACGCTACGCCTTCCTTGTTAGCGCGCGTCCGCAGCCATCTCCGGCGCCAACGCCGGCGGCGCGTTCGGCGCTTTCTCGCCAAGACGCTGCGTGAGTGTTCGGAGTTTCACTGCGAGCGGGCAAGCGGAAGCTTCGTTGCTTGTGCAAGAGACGCTTGGCGCACCGAGATGCAGGCGTTCGTTGTCGATCCCGAAGTGGCGTTCAGCGGCGCGGAGGTGATCAAGTCCGGCAACAGCGCGACGGTGGCGCGGGCTACATTGGATGGCCGCGCGGTGGTCATCAAACGCTACAACGTGAAGAGCCGCTGGCACGGCGTGCGGCGTTCCATGCGCCGGTTGCCCCGCTATCGGCGCGCGTGGTGTAACGGCCACCGCATGGTTTTCCTGGGGCTGCGTACCCCGCGCGCTCTGGCTCTGCTGGAGCACAGGATGGGCCTGTTCAAGACCGTTGCCTACCTTGTCATGGAAGATGGAGGCAGCCGTAGCCTGGATGTGGTCGTGGCGGAGCAGGGTACATCGGGCAGCCTGGTGAATGGCGTGGTGGAAGCTCTGGCAGGGCTGCGCGAGTCGGGCCTTGTGCACGGCGATACCAAGGCCAGCAACTTTCTGCTTGCCGATGGCCAGATTTGCCTCATCGATCTGGATGCCATGACCGAAGGCGTCCACCATGAGCGCGACCTCAAACGCTTTCTGGCCAACTGGGATGCCTTGCCCGAAGCGCGCGCGCGCTTTGCCGACGCCTTGCAGGCGGCCGGTATGGGTCTATAGTACGGCCACCCGCGCAGTCGTTTGATATCTCTTTGATCATCCTCGGCCTCTCCGGCGCTTTGAACCATGACCCGTCTGCCGCGCTGCTCGTCGATGGCGAGGTGGTGGCGGCGGCCGAGGAGGAACGATTCACGCGCATCAAGCACGCGCGCAACCACATGCCGGTGGCGGCGACCGAATACTGCCTCGACGCTGGGGGTATTTCTCCGCTCGACGTGGATGTGGTGGCTTTCCCCTACGCGCCCATCAGCCTGGCCTCTCCGGCGCGCTGGCACTACGCGCGCCGCTACTGGTATGCGCCCGACCGGGCGCTGGACGCGATCTTCAACGGCAACCGACGCTTTCGCCGCAATCGCGGGCGGGTGCGGGAGGCGGGTCTTCAGGTGGGCATCGACTGGGGCCGCACCCGCTTCGTGCCGGTGGAGCACCATCTGGCCCACGCGTCCAGCGCTTATCACCTCGGCGGCTTCGAAGGCAAAACCGCTGTCATGAGCGTGGACGGCAAGGGCGAGTACGCCACCACCTTCTTTGGTTACGCGGAAGCTGGCCGCATTCACCGCATCAAGGAATTCTACGATCCCGATTCGTTGAGCAGCGTATACGGTGCAATCACGGAGTATCTCGGCTTCGAGATGCTTGACGGAGAGTACAAGGTAATGGGTATGGCGCCCTACGGCGACCCGGCGCGGCTAGACCTGAGTCGGTTGATCGCTCGCCGCGCCAAGGGCTTCAAGGTGGATACCCGCTACGTCAACACGGTGGGGCTGCGCCGCTACAAGGAAGCGGGCGTGGGCTACTATTTCAGCGACCGGCTTATTGACTGGCTGGGTCCCCGGCGCAAGGAAGAAAGCGCTGACGAGCCCTACGTCCACTACGCTGCCGCCATGCAGAAGCTGTTTGAAGATCGCTGCCTGGAACTGATGGATACCTACCTTGCAGACGTGCTGCGCGAGACCGGCCGGTTGGCGTTTGCCGGAGGTGGGGCGCTGAACGTGAAGCTAAACCAGCGCATCCTCGAGCGCGGCGATGTGCGGCAACTGTTCGTGCAGCCCGCGGCCGGCGACTCCGGGACGGCGCTGGGGGCTGCCGCCGTCGTTGCCGCAGCCCGGGGCGAGCGCGTCGCACCCCTTCGGCACGTCTACCTGGGCCCCGACTATTCCAACGACCAATGTCTCGCCGCGCTTAGTGCCCATGCCGACAGCGTTGCCTGGGAAACCCTCGACAACGTGCCGGCGCGTGCGGCTGCGCTTTTGGCCGCTGGCCATCCGGTGGCCTGGTTTCAGGGCCGCATGGAGTTCGGCCCCCGAGCGCTGGGGGCGCGCAGCATCCTAGGTTGTGCGAGCCACGCGGGCATTGCCGATCGCATCAACACCCAGATCAAGTTCCGCGAGCGCTGGCGGCCCTTCTGCCCGAGCATACTGGACCGCGTGGCTGAAGACATGCTGCAGACCCGCCATGCGGCGCCATACATGACCATCACCTTCGACGTGGCGCCCCATTGGCGCGACCGGGTGCCAGAGGTGGTGCACGCAGATGGCACCGCTCGGGTGCAGGTGGTGGAGCGTGCCACCAATCCCAGATACTACGCGCTGCTGGAGCAGATGGAGGCGCTCACCGGAAATGGCGTGGTGCTGAATACGTCGCTGAACCGCCGGGGTGAGCCCATGGTCTGCTCTCCGGAAGATGCGTTGAATATGTTTCTAGGCTGCGATCTGCAGTACCTGGTGCTCGAGGACCACCTGGTGACCAAACAGGCCCATGACTGATTCTCCGCCGCGCGTGCTGCAGGTGTGCCCTAACGACCATCCGCCCTTCGCGGACGTGGTGGGTTACCACGCGCGCGCCCTGGAGCGGCTGGGGTTCGATGTGGGCACGGTGTTCTTCGCGCCGCCCACCAGCAAGCTGGTGCCGGACGCCACCTATCTCCAGCAAGCGGACCTGCGCGCCACGCGCGCTCTGGGAGCAACGTTGCGGCGCGCGCTGGACGGCGGGCAAGGCGAGCCGTTCGCGCTTGCGTTGTGTCATCGCTATCGGGGCATGCGCGGTTTCATGGCCTCTGGTGTCCCGGCGCGGCGCACCCTGTGCGTAGCTCACGAATTCGGTCTGTTTCGGCGCGCGCGCCGGCGCTTGCGCCAGCGGCTGCTGCCGTCCGGAGCGGATTTTGCGGGAGTGTCCGGCGCCGTCGTGGAAGAGCTGGCCGCCACCGTGGCCGTGCCCACTTTGCTACCCAACGGTATCGATCTCGAGCGCGAGGACGACCTGCGTCTTGATCGCGATGCTGCCCGCGCACAGCTTGGGCTTGCCGGGGAGCACCTGCATGTGGGGGTGGTGGGCCGCCTGCATCCGAAGAAGCAGCCCCAGCTCGCCCTTGAGGGCTTTCGCGCCTTTGCCGCCGGGCAGCCGAACGCGCAGCTCACCTTTCTCGGCGAGGGCGAGCTGGCGGCTGTGCTTCAACAATCCGCCGAGGGCCTGCCCGTGCGCTTCGGCGGTTTCGTTGCCCACGCATCACGCTACCTGCGCGCCTTCGATGTGGTGCTCATTACGTCCACCGAGGCCGAAGCGTTCAACATGGCCGCGCTGGAAGCGATGGCCGCGGGCGTGCCCGTGGTGGCTGGACCCGCCCCTGGACCGCGCTTCGTGCTGGGCGACGCGGGCGTGTTCTTCGGTCGGCCGGATCCGGCAGCGGTGGCGGATGCCCTGGTGCGGGCGTGTGTGCCGGGTGCCGCTGAACGTCTGGGCCAGCGAGGGCTGGAGCGCGCGCAGCGCGAGTTCTCCGTGGCGGCGGGGGCCCGTCGGCTGAGCGCCTATATAGACGGCTAAGCCGTCAGTAGGGGCGTACCTCGCCTTGCGGCCGCGTTTTGAACCGGCGGTGAATCCACAGGTACTGATCCGGGTGCCGCGCGACCGCCTCTTCCACCAGCTCGTTTGCCCGGGTTGCGTCGGCAACTTCATCACCCGTGGGATACCCCGGCGGTGCGGGGCGCAAAGTTACGTGCCAGGCGAGCGTGTGCCAGTCTCTGTAGATCTCCAGGAACACTACCGGTGATTCGTTGAACTGGGCGAGCCGTGAGGGCGTGGTGATGGTGGCTGCGGGCACCCCGAAGAAGGGCGCGAAAACCGAATGCTTGGGGCCGTAGTCCTGATCGGCCGCGTACCATACGATGTGTCCCGCTTTCAGCGCTCGCAAAAGGGCTCGGACGTCAGAGCGTTCTATGACCGCCCCGTAGTAACGGCGGCGGCCTCGCAGCTGAAGCCAATCCCACACCGGGTTTTTGCTGCGCCGGTACATCACATCCACATCCACATGCCGGGTCAGCGCCGGAGAGAAGGTGTCCAGGCAGGTGAAGTGCCCGCCCAATAGCAGCACGCCGCGCCCCTGTGCGTGAGCGTTCCGAAGGTGCTCGAGCCCTTCGATCTGCACCCGTTCGCCTAGCGGGCTGTTGGGATTAAGCCAGGTGATGGCCGCTTCCATGGCACCGGCCCCCACGTGCTGGAATACCTGCTTCAAGCGGCGTTCGCGCTCCGCGCCACCCGCCTCGGGGAAGCACAGCGAAAGGTTCACTCGTGCGATGTGACGCCTTCCGGCGGAAAGGTGGTAGGCGGCCCAGCCCAATGCACGCCCGGTGTCGAGCGCCAGCTTGAGCGGCAGGCGGGTGACCAGCCAGGCAAACCCCACTGCCGCCCAGGTGCCCCACACTCTGGGTGAGCGCGTTGTCGGTGCTGCTCGTTTTCTGCTCACTGTTTCCACTCGCCGGCCGTGCGCGAATTGTAACGGCCCGACCCTGTGTTACCATCCGACGCCCATGAAACTGCCCTCCCTGCAAGGGGTCAATGTGCTCGTTGTGGGTGATGTGATGCTGGATCGCTACTGGTCCGGTCCCGCGCACCGAGTCTCTCAAGAAGCCCCCGTTCCCGTCGTTCACGTGCAGCAAACCGACGAGCGCCCTGGCGGCGCAGCTAACGTGGCGCTCAACGTTGCCAGCCTGGGCGCGCGCTGCACGCTCGTTGGCATGGTAGGCAACGACGCCGAGGCAGGCGCGCTAAGAGGACGTCTTGAGGCGGCTGGTGTCGTGTGCGACTTTGTTAGCGTCACGGGTTGGCCCACCGTGGTCAAATTGAGGATGGTGAGCCAGCGGAAGCAGTTGCTGCGCGCGGATTTCGAGCAGTCATTGCCTGAGGATCAGCAGCTGCACCAGGAATTGCTTGGCAGGGTGCAAGGGCATCTGGACGCAGCGGGTGGGGTCAGCGCCGTGGTGCTGCAGGACTACGACAAAGGCGCCGTAGCGGAACCCGAGGATCTCATCGACGCCGCTGCCGGGCATGGGGTTCCGGTGGTGGTGGATCCAAAGAGCAAACCCTGGAGCCGCTATGCTGGCGCCGCCGTGCTCAAGCCCAACGGTGAGGAGTTTGCCGCCCAGGTGGGTGCCCCCGAGTCCGACGAGCAGCTGCTCACCCTGGCCGGTTCGGCCTGCGCCGAGCACCGTATCGGATTCATGGCCGTAACCCGCGGGGAGCGGGGCATCGCTGTGGCCGAGGCGGGCGGCGCCCATGCCCATGTGCCGGCGCTGCCCGTGGAGGTCTACGACGAGACCGGTGCGGGCGATACCGTGGCGGCGGCGTTGGCGCTGGGGCTCAGTCTCGGCTGGACCAGCGTGCGCTGTGCGGAACTGGCTAACATGGCGGCCGGGCTGGTGGTGGCCAAGGCGGGTACCGCCGCTGTGTCCGGTCCCGAGCTGGCCGTCGCGCTTTCCGCTCGCACCCACGGATCGCGCGGGCCGCTGAGCCAGGACCAGCTGCGCGACGTTTTGGCTCAGGCGCGCGACGCGGGCGAACGCATCGTGTTTACCAACGGCTGTTTCGATATTCTGCACGCGGGCCACGTGGCTTACCTGGAAGAAGCCCGCGCTTTGGGTGATCGTCTGGTGGTGGCCGTCAACGACGATGCCTCCGTCACCCGCATCAAGGGGCCGGGTCGTCCGGTGAACGCGCTGGAACGCCGGCTGAAGGTATTGGCGGGCCTGCAGTGCGTAGACCACGTAGTGGATTTTGCCGAAGACACCCCCGAGGCGTTGCTTCGCCTGCTGCAGCCGGACCTGCTGGTGAAAGGTGGCGACTACGCCCCTGACCAGGTGGTGGGCGCGGACATCGTCGAGGGTTACGGCGGCGAGGTGCGCGTGCTGGGATTGGTGGAAGACGTGTCCACCAGCGGTATCGTGGAACGTCTCCGCGACCCCGAGTGAGCGCGGGCGAGCTTTACCTGCGAGAAGACTTTGCCCGGCACTGGGCCGGACGGGATCCGTTTGCCGAGATCGAAGCCCTTCGGCGTGACCCGGTGCGTGAGGTGGCCAGCCGCAGCACGTTTCGCTTCGAGCTGGATGGCAGCGCTTACTTTGCCAAGGTCCACGGTGGCGTGGGCTGGCTGGAAATCCTGAAGAACCTGGTGGTGGGCAAAGCGCCGGTGGTGGATGCGGGCAACGAGTACCGCGCGGCCACCTATCTCGCCGGTCTGGGGCTCCACACTCTCAAGGTGGCCGCATTCGGCACGCGCGGTCGCAATCCAGCACGGCGGCGGTCGTTTCTGGTCACCGACGAGATCACGGGTGCCGAAACCCTGGAAGATCTCACCCTGGACTGGCCTGAGAACCCCCCAGACCCGGTGGTGAAATGGGCGTTGATTGACAAGTCGGCCCACGTTGCGAGTACCATGCACGATGCGGGCATCAACCATCGCGACTTCTACATCTGTCATCTAATGCTGCAGGCGCCTGGCGCGCTCACCCGGGAGTCTCTGAACTTCAATCTGTATTTGATGGATCTGCACCGGGCCCAGCAGCGGGCCGGCGTGCCGAGGCGCTGGATGGTGCGTGACCTGGCTGCGTTACTCTACTCCACCTACGACATCGGGCTCAGCCGCCGTGATCGCATGAGGTTCTTGAAAGCGTATTTCGACATGCCTTTGCGCGACGTGCTGCGCCGCCACGCTAGCTTGCTGGCCGCTGTACAGGCGCGTGCGGATAAGCTGTACGCCAAGGCCCAACGCAAACGGCTGCTGCCGCGTCAGCAGAGCGCCTGATCTTCCGCCGGTTGCGTCCTGCTTGGCGCGGGCTGATGGCCGGCTGGTTTCAGCCGCCAACAGCTTCGGCGTTGGCCGCCAAGTGCCCGGGGTCGATGGTGCCCACCACCACACTGCACACGCCAGTTTGCTCGGCGGCCCAGGCCAGGTCCGCCGGGTCGCCGTGCCCGCTGGATAGTGCCTTTTTCACCAGAACGCCGCAGCCCTGATCCGCTGCAGCGGCCACCACGGCGCGCTGTTGGTCCTCCCGGGGATTCAGCGTGGCCATGATCACGTCCACGCCCAGGTCAAGCGCGCGCTGGCCACCGTCTATTGTCTTGTGTGAGATGCCCACCGCCCGCACCAGCCCTTGCTCTTTTAAAGACAGCAGCGTGGGCAGCGCGTCGGACTGATCCAGAATCTGCAGGTCGTTGCCATCGGAATGAATGAGCACGATGTCCAGGTAGTCGGTCTGCAGTCGCGCGAGCGAACGTTGGATGCTTTGTTCCATGGCGGCCGTGGAAAAGTCGAATTGCGATCGGCCATCTTGGAAGGATTCACCTGCCTTGGTGCAAATGATCCAGTCCTGGCGCTGGCCCCTGAGCAGGTGGCCGAGGGTTTCCTCGCTGGTACCGTAAGCGGGGGCCGTGTCCAGCAGGTTCACCCCGTGTTCCCGTGCCTGCGCCAACAGCCTGCCAGCAGATTCGCGGGAGGGTATCTGGAAGGTTTCCGGGTAGGCCACGCCGCGATCTCGGCCCAGCTTCACGGTGCCAAGCCCCAAGACCGAAACCTGCATGTCCGAACGGCCCAGGCTGCGCAGCTCCATCAGTGCTCCCAGGGTACCTGGCCCACGGGCGCTGCGGCCATGCCATCCAATGAGATGCGGGCCGATGGCTGGACCGGGGCCGCCAGCAGCGCTGCGGCGGCGTCTCCCAGAGCAGGCGCCAGGCTCAGTTTTACCGGCCAACAGGTCAGCACGGGCCCGTGTGCCTCCACAAAAGGATCGTCCGGTCGGCCGCCGTCGTCGCGCAACGGCTCTGCTCGATCAATGCGCAAGCCGCGCACTTTGGCGTCGTCCCAGTTGAGCCACCCCACGCAGGCGCGCAGCTCTTCCCGGGCCTGCTCGGCCAGTGCCTGCTCATTGAGCGACACACCGTCCTCCGCCAGCTGACCTCCCAGGTACCACACCTGTTGGTTGGATCTGGGATCGGAACGAGCGTGCGTGGTAATGGTGAGGCGTGGCTGGCTGCCTCGCAGCCCGGTCAGGCAGTGGGCGTACATGGGATCAGTGTGTTGGTGAAAGACCATGGCCTGGTGCAGCCCGCGCAGCTGCATGCGCGCGGACGGTATCGCCAGCGCCCCAAGCAGTGGTCCGTTGCCCGCCCCGGCGCACAGCACCAGCTGGCGGGCGGTGATCCGGTGCTCGCCCAGAGTGAGGGTGACGTGGTCGTCCTGCAGTGCCACGTCGTCCGCCTGCAGCGCGTGCCGATAGATGTGCCCGGCAACGTTGCCGCGCAGCAGCCGCACCAGGGCGGCAGTCTCGATCACCAGATCGTCCACCCCGTACACTGTGCCGGTGAAGTCGGTACGCTGAAACACGGCCGGATAGTCGGCGGCCGTAAGCTTGTCGATCCGTCCACGCATCAGCTTGCTGGCGAAGAAGGCTGTCAGCCGGTCTTGCAGCGAGCCCTGTGCGAACACGAAGTAGCGCTGGCACAGGGGCGTGAGGGCGCGCAGATCCAACTCGCCGCTGCCCGCCAGGCAGGCGCGCCAGCGGGCTGGCATGTGGGCGATGGCGGCGGTGGCCGGGCTGAGGTTGCCATCCAGGCTGTACTTCAAACCGCCGTGAATCATGCCCTGGCTGGCCAGGGTCTGCCCGCCGCCCAGCGTGTGCGCCTCCAATAACAGCAGGGAATAGCCCCGCTGGACGAACAGGTTTGCCAGCCATAATCCGGCAATCCCGCCGCCGACGATGACCAGGTCCACGACTTTCCTGGGGTGCATGGGGCAGCGAGCCTACGGGGTGCGCCGGTGGCCCGCAACTGCCTGCTGCTGGACGGCGCCCGTCTTGACGCAGCCATCCGGCCTGCGCAGGCTTGGTGGATGCTGCGCATGCTCTACCGGCTGCTGTTGGTTCCCGCCTATCCGCTCGCCCGGCTGCGCCTGGCATGGCGGGCCCGCCGCGATCGGGCATACGGTGAGCGTGTGTCTGAGCGTTTCGGCCACGTGGCAAAAGAACTGCCGCGCGGGGCTGTCTGGTTTCACACCGTGTCAGCGGGAGAGACCATCTCGGCGGTCCCGCTGATTCGCAGGCTCACCGAGGAGTTTCCCGAGCTACCCTTCCTGGTAACCACCATGACCCCTACGGGTTCGGCCCAGGTCCGACAGCGCCTGGGTGATGGTGTCGCCCACTGCTACGCCCCTTACGATTTCCCCCGTGCCGTGGAGCGCTTCTTCGAGCGCATGCAGCCGCGTGTGCTCGTGCTTATGGAAACGGAGCTTTGGCCGAATTTCATCGACGCGGCCCATCGGCGGGGCATTCCCGTTGTGCTCATCAACGCGCGGCTGTCGCCGCAATCTGCCCGAGGTTATGCGCGCATCGGTTCGCTCACCCGGGACATGCTGCGCAAGATCGCCTTCATCGCCTGCCAGTATCCTGACCACGCGGAGCGTTTTCTCGCGCTCGGGGCTGATAGCGCCAAGGTGAGCGCCCTGGGCAGCGTGAAGTTCGACGTGCGGCTACCCGAAGATCATGCGCAGCGCGTTGCAGCACTGCGCGGTGGCTGGGGCGCCGACGCAAGAAAGGTGTGGATCGCGGGTAGCACCCACCCCGGCGAGGAAAGCACCCTGATCGAAGCCCACAGGGAAGTTTGTCGTACCCACCCCGATGCTCTGCTGCTGTTGGTGCCACGCCATCCCGAGCGCGCCGATGACGTGGAGAGGCTTATTAAAAGCGCAGGGCTGTCGGTGCGTCGGCAAAGTGCCGTTCAGGGAGAGGGCCTCGACGGCGCTGCGGTGGTGCTGTGCGACACCATGGGCCAGCTTCAATATCTTTATGGCCTGTCCGAGGTGGCATTTCTCGGCGGGAGTCTGGTTAGCGTGGGTGGACACAACCCAATCGAAGCGGCCGTGTGCGAGCAGCCGCTGATCATGGGGCCAGAGACGTTCAACTTTCCCGACGTGGTCGCCGCCTTCAGCGACGCGGGCTGCCTGTTTGTGGTGACCGATGCACACGCTGTGGCCCAAGTGGTGGCACGGCTGCTCTCCGATGAAGCGGAGCGAGCTCGGCTGGGCGCGGTGGCCCGCCAAGTAGTGGCAGACAATGCGGGGGCGAGCGAACGCATTCTGGCGCTGCTGCGCGCCGAGATCCGCGCGCGTCAGCACCTCTAGCCGGTCAATCGCGTTCCTATGGTGCTACCCGGGTGCGCAGCGTGTTCAGGCGCTCCACCGCATCGCTCGGATCCGCGTACCGGTTCAGGTCCATCAGGTCGGCTGCTTGCAGCGTGCCGGCCGCCTGTTTGAGCAGCATCAGATCGATGATGTAGTTGTAGCGCGAGTCGGCGTAGTCGAACTGGGAGGAGTACAGGCGGTTCTGCGCCTGCAGCACGTCCACGATGTTGCGCGTGCCCACCTGGTAGCCGGTTTCCGTGGCTTCCAGGGCAGATTCCGAAGAGGCGATGGCGCGGAGCCTGGCCTTCACGCGCACCACGTGGGTGGCCACTGTGCGGAAAAGGTTGCGGGTATCGCGGCTGACCAAAAGCTGACGGTCCAGCAGCAGCTGGCGCGACTGCTCTGCCAGGGAGCGCGCCTCCTTGGCCCGGCTCGAAGTCAGTCCGCCCTGGTAAATGGGTAGATTGATGGACACTGCGTACACATCCTGGTCGATCTTATTGCCCAGAAACGAAGCGCCCCCGGTCACGAAGTGGCTGTGAGTCACCGTGGCATCGATGGTGGGTAGGTGTCCGGACCGGCGCGCCCGCAGGGTGCGTTCGGCGGCTTGAAGCTTAGCCTGGGCTGAACGGATAGACATGTTGGCCGCCAGCGCGGTGGTTACCCACTCTTGTTCGTTGCTGGGCGCGGGATTCACAATGGGCAGCGATTCCGAAATGCGATCGATGCTGGTGTAGGGTTGTCCGGTCAGAGTGCGCAGGGTTTCGAAGAAGATGTCGTGATCACCCGCTGCCTGTACGCGCCCCACTACCGCGTTGTCGTATCCGGCCTGAGCTTCCAGCACGTCGGTAATAGCGACCAGGCCCACGTCGAAGCGTTGTTGGACTTGTTCGAGCTGGCGTTTCACCGCCGCTTCGGCTGCTTGTGCCGAGTCCAGCCGGTCTTCGGCGCGCAGCACGTTCAGATACGCCGACACCGTGCGTATGATGAGTTGTTGCTCGGTGGAGGAAAAGTCCCATTGGGCACTCTCCACCCCTTTCTTGGCGCTGCGATAGGTGAACCAGGATTCCATGTTCAGCAGCGGCTGACGCAATTGCGCTTGCCAATTGTGCTCGTTGAAGTCTTGATCGGGCGCTCGCAGCGGCCGCCCGGTAACCGGATAGCGAATCACCTCCCCGGTGAGAAAGTCGGTCTGCGGAGAGAGGAAACTGCGTTCGTTCCAGGAGCTGCTCCCCCCCAGGGTGACGTTCGGCAGCATGGCCGAGCGTGCCTGGGGCACTCGCTGCTGGGTAGCCGCGAGTCCTGCCCGCGCCGCGCCCAGCACCGGATCGTGGGACTTGGCGTCGCCGTAGGCGTCGGCGAGATCGGCTGCGCCGGCGCTTTGCGCCCACAGCCAGAGTGGGGCGGCAATGAGTAGGAAGTAGCGTTTCACGGCGGTACCTGCAGTCTGTGGCAATCGAGTGTCCAGCGGACCAGTTTACCAAAGCGTCGCTTTGCGTGGGTTAACTGCTCGAAGTCAGGTTTGTGGCATGGTTCAGAAATGGTCGAAGTAAGCAGACTGTCAACCGTGACGCCCGTGTGCACCGTGAGTATAGTGGTGCCATGACACCACCAGCAAAAAGCAGATCCCGCTGCGCTGCAACCGCTCCACGCGCGGATGTGCGGCGTTACAGCATCGATCTGCCGGCGCACATGGCGGAGTGTGATGCCAACTACTTGCGTTTGATGAAGCTCTTTCCGGAGCTGCGCGAGGAGGATCGGGACGCATTCGGTATGGTGGTGGGCGACACCCCCTACGAAGTGCAGATGCAGGTGGTGGAGCGTGGACCCTACACTACGCTGGTACGCTTGGCACAGCTACCTGAAGCACCTTGGAGTACCCGCCCTGCACTGATCGTGCGTCTATATCACGATGCGCGCAGCGCCGAAGTAGTGGAATACCAGCGCGACGGTCATTTTCGCGCGGTTTACGACGTACCCAACAAAGATGGCCGGCAGCCTGACGAAAAGGCCCAGGTCAATCGCTTTCTTGGTGAGTTTCTTTCCATGTGTCTCAAGCACGGTGTGTCCGTGCGAGATGCGCTTCTCGCCTAGGTCGGGCGGGCAACCCTGAACGGCCTGCGGGTTCTCCAGATCTCTGATCTGCACCTGCGTGCGGACCCGCGACGCACCTTGTTGGGTGTAGACACGGCCCACAGCCTGCGTGCGGTACTGGGCCAGGCAATGGGCGAAGCGCGCCCCGATGCGGTGCTGGTGACCGGTGATGTGGCGCACGACCCCACCGAGCAGAGCTACGACCGTGTTAGAGCCATCCTTGCGGAGTTCTTTGATGGTCCCACCCTGTGTCTGCCGGGCAATCATGATGTGGCGGAACCCATGGGCGACTTGTTGCAGACCACCGAACTCGTGCTGGGTCGTTGGCTGTTGGTGGCGTTGGATAGCCATGTGGACGACACTCCCGAAGCAGAGGTGAGCGACGCGGATTTTGCGCGGGTGCGTGACGCAATCGGGTGCCACTCGGAGCATTTCGTGATCGTGGCCACCCACCATCCGCCGGTGCAGGTTGACTGCCCCTGGTTGGACAAAGACCGCATCCAAAATGCGCAACTGCTGTTAGAATGGCTCTCCGAGCGCCCCAGCGTGAAAGGCATGGTGTTCGGCCACGCACATCAAGTTGTTGAAGCCACCTATAGAGAGCTGCCGTTGATGGGTACGCCGTCTACGTGTTTCCAGTTCGCACCTCGTAGCGAAAACTTTGCCGTCGACACCGCCATGCCCGGGTACCGTTGGTTGACTCTGTCTCCTGAGGGGGGGGTCACCAGTGAGGTGAGGCGCGTGCAGGATTATCCCTTGCAGATAGATCTGAGCGACCGCTAAGGAGAGCGTTTAGGCACTATGGCAGCAGC
>MDTE01093255.1_pt1 | contig 15673 bp, 8 predicted proteins | sample 811231 | NCBI WGS metagenome assembly MDTE01 (sample SAMN05326651, study PRJNA326480) | marine metagenome | isolation source: seawater | place: Indian Ocean: Red Sea | collected 2010
GATCAAGAAGTTGATGAGAGTCAATCGTTCACTTCAAAAAGTAACTCTGATTATGAGCTCTGCTTTGAAATTCTTAAAGACGTGAATCCTGATACATGGCATACAGTAATTTCGCCAATACGTGAGAAAACGAAACAGGAAAATAAAGAATCACACAGCATGATGTTATCTCTTCTCAGAGGAAAGAAAAGCGCTTGTGATTCATTTATAGAAGCCTATGATCTCAACGAGACTACTCACTCACCTGGTTTACCCACTCCAGTTAAAGCATGTGGTGGGTGTTCAAACCATAGAGAACAGGTGCATCCCCTAGCACCACCACAATTACCACGCATACGAAGTCTGCAATCAACTTCTACCTTTATTAACAAAAGCGAAGTTATGGCTAGTTTGCAAATGGAATATGAAAGTCAAATAATTGTCTATGACAGTTTCGATGAGAATCTAGAAGAGAAATTTGCTCAAATTATTCGAAAGTTTATTCGTGGTGGCATAAACATCCTCTCTGCATCAACGGATGTACTTGAAAGCACTGACATAAAACCCCTACTAGAGCAAATACACTTTCTAGCTGAATCAGGAGTCGTATTGGTGAATGAACTAAATGGTCCCGTTTCGGCATCTCAGATCCAGCATCCTCCCCTGCCACATTTACTTATACTCACCGAGGACCAACAGATGCGAGAACTCACCAAAACTTTATTAGCCGGAGACTTAGATGTGATCCGCATATTTGTCATGCCAGAAAATTACAGAGAGAGAAACTGGTTTCATGCTGCGACATTAATGACAGAATTTCCCGCAATTGTAAAACCAATCAACTCACTCCTAAAGTAATTACATGAAACTGGATAGTCAAAGTGCTTTACTAACTGGATCCGCGCCTGCAGCACCAGGAGCGATGACAGCACTTCTTGAATTGCTATTAATATCGCCCAATTACACACTGCATTTTCAACGAATAGAGGAGTTGCTGAGACTCGGCAAAAATCCTCCTAGGGACGCTTGGAAATATGCAATTGAAACTGCGTTTTGTTTTGATCTTCTTGACAAAGCTCCCGATAATTCTGTAACCCTAAAAGAAGAGGTTCGAGAATTAAATAACAGTGACCTCATCTCGGTCCTGCCCACAATTTCACTTAAGAACTTGCTTAATAGGACTTGGAATTCTGCGCTTTTTGACGATGAACAGAAAAGATCAGCTAAAGGAGGAGATCTTGCAATCGGAATGACTTGGTTATTAGCCCAAAGCCCTTGGGGGCAAGACTCTCTCGTGAACGTTAAGTTGGAAGAACTTCATCTTGCTCAATTCGAAACTGGCAAAGCTCCCAATATAGTAAATACGACGCGACTCAATGCTATAAAGCGTTGGTCACGTTATTTTGGTCTTGGTTATGATGACCCCTTTGGTGGAGGAAGTTTCATCCCCGAACCCTCAATGGCTATTCGTCGAGTTCTTAATAATTTTCCCAAGGAATACATGCCAGCAAGTAAATTTTTTGCTGAATTAGCAAAAATCTTGCCTCTGCTTGACGGGGGTGCTTTAAGAAATAACACCTTTAAAAATCTCAAAGAAAACCGGCTGATACATGAAAAGAACAGAAAACAGATTTCCGCTACTTTGAGTGTGGCAATAATGCGACTTGAGAAACAGGGATTCATTTCAACTGACTATCAAAATGACTCAAATAGAGCAGATCACATAATTTTGCTGTTGCCTGAAGGTGAAAAGACTTATAGTCGAGTCAAGGTTAAAAAAATATGACTCAAGAAGAATCTTTCACGAGGTACGTGTGTTGGAATGATGAAGAAATAGATCAGATTTTTGAAATAGATGCCGGCAATATTGATGATCATATTCTTGAGGCAGTTCATACCCATGCTTCAATATCACTGAATGAGGAAAAGTCAATAACTGAAGATGATGTCTACAACAGACTTATAGACATTGATGGTCAGCAAGGTTACAAGATTGTTCCGATTTTTGGTCTTAATGGTTCCGGGAAATCCCATCTTGTTAGACGACTGCATCAAAGAGTTAAAAATATCGATAAGAGTTTAGTCGTATACGTAAAAAGGAGTGGATTAAGCCTGAAATCGATGGTTGAAAGCATTTTAGACGAACTTGAACGAGATTTAAAAAATGACAAAATAGACGAAATAACTGAATTACGAGAACAACTCAAAAATGCCCATGAGGAAATCCCTCTCGACAAAACCAATAGAGACGAACTGGTTCTGAATAACGTTGCGCTTGAACTTCAATCAATATCAACCAACCCAAATGAGCTTGAAGCTTTAAAAAATTCCATCGAAGATGTCGACTTGCCTGAGGATCGGATCATATCGATAATCGAGGAATATACCAAAAAGTTGCCGATGCTACTTAGAGCAGAAGCTTTCCGCAAACCTTTGGTAAAAGAAGGTGGAGTCGTGGATAGGTTTGTAACATCTGCAATCAAAACCGCTGAAAATTTCGACCCAGATGATCCCGACTTTGACGGAAGCGGATTCGTTTTCACTGAAAATGACCTACCTAACCAGGTAGACGCAGCAGCTCTTGGAGAAGAGGAACACCTAGTTTTTCAAAATTTTGACATTGATCCGCCTTCGAAATCAATAGTGGCATCTATTATTTCAACCGCCTTTATATCGAGCAGTGAAACGACTTTTGGATTGAAAGGGACTACTGATCTAGGGAAAGTCTTTAGAGATGTTCGGAAGGTATTAAAGTCAAAGAACTTTACTCTGTATGTTCTGATCGAAGAACTTTCTCAAATGCAAGCTTATGCTTCCAGTTTTTTAGATTCCTTTATAGAAAACCCAGAAGGAGAACTCTGTGATATACACGTTGCAATAGCTGTTACTTATGGCTTTTATGACAATTTTGCTAATGACACGTTTAAAGATCGTGTTAAAAATGTTAACGACGGCGGGCAATTCATCTATGTGCATACCTCTACTAGTCCAGAGAGCAATACTCTTTCTACATTCGCTGCAAATTACCTAAATGCCGTTCGAGTTGGAAATGATTTACTCAAGTCTTCGTATCCCAACGGGATCCCTAACAAATGTGATGATTGTCCGCATCGTGAAAAATGTCATAGTGCTTTTGGTCAAGTGGAAGGCAAAGGACTCTACCCGTTCAATCCTACTTCACTACGTAATTTTTATAAGCATGTAACAGAAAGTAGAGAAGAACTACTTAACCAGTTTAATCCTCGTGCATTCACTCGAAATGTTCTCCGTGATGTATTGAGTGGAGCTAAGGATGAAATCATTTCTTCGAATTTTCCAAACAAGAACAGAACTGCTTTATTTACTGATAGCCCTTCACTGGACGGCTCTCGTCGTAATAGAGTGATTCAACAGGATAGTGACAACTCGGAACGCCGGATTGAACTTCTTCGATTCTGGAGTGAGTCAGGTGAAGAATCTCTAGATTTATCATCCATAATACACACAGCTTTTAATCTCCCTCTTTTAGATAAAGCAGGTCCAGTTGAAGGAGGCGGGGTCCAGCAGATTAATGCTTCGGTAAATCTGACTGATAACAAGAGTGTCAAAATCACATGTGAACTCATTCTCGAAACCACACTGCGACTAATTCGACACAATCTAACTGATAATAGAGAGGAAGTACTCAAAGACCCCTTTGATCAGAGGGAATATTTTGACGAGACCGTTGAGGAGGGGAAAACCTATCGCTATGAAATAGACACTACCTCCAAGACAAATGATGGAAACCTTCAAAAGTTTTCATCTTCCGAAGTTACTGTTACTGACAACTTACCTATAGAGAAAGAACACCCACTCGAGGAAAAGGTTTCAGACTGGGTTGGTAGTGATCAAACCTTAACCCAATCGAACGCACGTGACTTGCGTACAGCTCTTTATAATGCGGTTATAGAGCGAATAGATTGGCCGAACCTCGGAATTCCAAATCCTCCTAATCGGAGTTCTGAAAACTTTGATGAACGTCTTTTAGAACAAGGTATTAAAAATAGTAATTGTCTACATCCTTTTGGGCAAAGTGGAAACCGAGGTGTCTTAAACAGCGCGTCCTTTCACTTAACAAACACGCAAATTGCAGCTGCAAATAATTCAACTACTTTTACAAAAGAGATCACGGCTAAAGAACATGGGAATGAGATGTATCTTTTAGCTAAAGCTCAACGCGACAATGGTCTCCGGAGTCTCACAACTGATGAAGGGGTTCAGTTATTAAATTTTATTGATTCAATAGCAGCTGAAATACAAACTTTATTGATTAAAAACACTGATACGAACAATTCTTACATGAAAGCCATGCTTGAAAGAATTGCTCTAGCTGTCTTATGTAGCGGCAATTCAGATAATTTCGAAGAAAGAATAGATGCTTTATATTTAGCTGAACAGATTTTTGGAGAAGTATCAGAAAGTAGCCAGCCTAATACTAACCATAATACTAGGGATTGGAGAGATCTTATCGCTGGTCTCAATGAAAATTTGGATGACTCGATTGCGTATGTGATTGACCACAATCAAACTGTGACATCAAGTTATGTTGATTCGAGGACACCTCGCATAGGCAGGTTGGCAATCATGCTGGAAGATTTAGCTACAAATTGGACGCCAATTGAAAGGCCAAATCCTGACGAAGTGATCTCTCACAAAATCAATCGGCTTACGAAAACTAAACTAGATTTAGCTATAGATAGTGAACTTAAAACTTATCTAGAGCAAATAGAAGCCCTTTCACAACTGCTGGAAATGGCCCCCAGTTGGACTGAATTAGAATCACAGCTTAGTGATCTTTTTACCAAATCAGTTCATAGTCGACTTGTCGAAGGAGTGGAAGTACGTCATGTCATGAATGCAATAAACAATCTCACTGATGACACCAATAGACGCGAAGTTAATTACTACGTAAATTTGAATGAAACTTTCGATAAAGAAGCTAATGCAACCATAGGAAAAAAATTAGAAACACTGTCTTCATTAAAAACTGGTAATGACGTAGAAATTTATTCGAACCTACAGGTAATTGATACTGCCTTGACAATAATACAAGAAAATGCTGAACAGATTCTTCCTGATCTTGGCCAGCCAGAAAATGACCCTTCCCCTGTACAAAGTTTGATTAGTTCAATTGACGATTTTATTGAAGAAATGCAAAATGAACACTAAAACTTCAAGCAGCAACACCTCATTAATAGAAAAAATTGACGCTACTGCTCAACTACTCACGCGTGTTAAAAACTTTAGAGACAATGAGCAAAATGCAGCCTATTTTCGAACAGTAAAGACCTCTGTGAATGAAAAAATATCAAAATATTCAGATCTTTTTGATTTCATGATTTGGATAGGCAAAAACGATGAAAATAATGCAAAAAAAGTATCTCATCCAGCAATCTATAAAGAAATGCTTAAATATTTAGAGTCACTGAAAAACGAACTTTTAAAAGAACCACCATTAGATACTGAAAAGATAGATGAACTTCGTGAAAAGTTCGAAAATTCAGCCACTCAATTAATTCAGATTCAAGAAACAAAAGCTTCCCAAAGTTGGGGAACATTTTTTGACGAGACTCTACAATTGGTGCCGCCAAATTTATATAAGCCATTTGCTGCTGACTCAAAATATAAAAAGAATTGTGATGAACTTGAAAAAATTCATATTCTCTTACAAGAGGCCCGGAATGAGAAGTATTTGAAGGATCAAAATGACAGGAAAGAGTTTCTCCGAAACCTTGATAAATACCGCAATACTATTAAAAAATTACCAAAAATTGAAAATGAAGAAATTCGTGACTTCCTTCTGGCTGCTTCGAGCGGTCAGGGAGTTTCACTGAAAAAATTTACGGATTCTGTTAAGACTTTTTTAGAAGAAAACTCACTATTTGACCAATATCGGATTTCAACAAATGAGTGATCAAAATACTAGAGATTTTGATCTAGACATTCTTACCTGCCTGGAAGACAAAGAAACCAAACTCTTATCTTGGGGCATAGTCGATGGTGGGTTTACTGAGGACGAACTCTATGAACACATTCGATTTTTCGCTGAACAAATCGGAGATCCGCGAGATGTTGATGAAATAAAAGCCAGCATGCTTGATCGTGTTCTGATTACCCAAGTAGTCCTTACTACAGGGAATATTTGGAGAACACGAATGGCTGAAACTATACGTCTAATAGTTCGAGTGCGACAGTTGTTTTATAAACACATGAAAGCAAATAACCAATGGAAACTGGCTCCCAACCTTGTTTCTGACTACCGGTTTGTTACTCGTAAACGATTATTCCCACGTCGTGAAATCGCCCCAGAAATTTTCGTTGATTCCGCTACTCAAAAAATTGATAATACAAATATTCGAACTTCACTCAAAGCATTAACAGAAGATTTTGCAGGATTTGCTCCATTTCAATTGCGAGCCTGTCAGACAATTCTAAATAGGATCGACTCGAAAGAACCTACAGCAACCCTCGTTTCAGCTGGTACAGGGTCAGGCAAAACTAAAGCAGTGTACCTTCCCGCATTGTCTTATTTGTCTTCTATCAAATCTGACTCTCATTGGACTAAAATGCTTGCGTTGTACCCGCGAAATGAGTTACTTAAGGATCAATTGCGAGTCGCTCTTATCGAAACTCGGCACCTCCGAAAAAAGACAGGATTATCTTTAAGTATTGGTACTTTTTTTGGTGGCACACCGAAAAGTTTATTCTCTATTAAGAGAGAATACGGTTGGAAAGAGAAAAATGGTAAGCGTATATGCCCTTTTTTGACCTGTTTAGAATGCGAATCTGAACTGTACCTATTCGAGGATCGAGGGTCTACAGAATTGCGGTGTGTAAACACAACCTGCAATGGAAAGATTTCGTCACAGGAGTTGTTTTTAACAAGAAAACAACAAGCTGAAACCCCTCCTGATCTTTTACTAACAAGTGTTGAAATGTTAAATCGACAAATTCAAAATGATGAATTCCAAAAAATATTTGGAGTTGAAATGCCCGAAACGGAAAGGCCTAAGTTGCTCCTCCTAGACGAAGCGCATACATACTCGGGGTTAGCAGGAGCACAAGTGGCACTTTTGTTGCGCCGTTGGCGACACGCTGTTGGTAATCCAGTTCATACTGTCGGACTTTCTGCAACTCTGCTTGACGGTGAAACTTTTTTTGGTGATTTATCATCAACTAATCCAAATGAAGTGACGGTAGTTGAACCAACCAACACGGAAATGGAACCAGACAGCAAAGAGTATTTAATCGCTCTTAGAGGTAACCCTGCAGCTCGAAGCGCTTTGTTATCAACAACAATTCAGACAACCATGCTCTTACGCAGATGCTTAGATTCCGCTAAGACAAAAGTATCTATAAACGCATTTGGAACTAAGCTATTCGCTTTTACCGACAAGTTAGACCTAACAAATCGATTTGCTCATTTTTTACGCAACGCAGAAGGTCAAAAAGACTCTGGTATTCCAGATCCGAATAAGAGCCAATATGGATCATTAGCTAATCTTCGTAATTCAGTCATGTATGGGCAAGCCGACGAACGTCGCGAAGATGGTCAATCATGGGATTTAGTAGAGCAGATAGGACACAAATTACTTCCAAATAATCATCTTAGAATTGAACGAACCAGTTCACAAGACCCAGGCTTTAGTAAAAACTCAGACATAGTGGTGGCCACTGCCTCACTTGAAGTAGGTCTTGATGACGACTCAGTCGGTGCAGTCGTTCAACACAAAGCTCCGAAAGACTCAGCGTCTTTCATTCAGCGTCGCGGTCGTGCTGGACGTACACGAAAGATGCGACCATGGACGGCAATTGTTCTAAGTGACTACGGACAGGATCGAATTTCCTTCCAAGCTTGGGACTCTCTTTTTGATCCCCAGTTGAACCCTCTACGGCTACCGTTAGAGAACCGGTACGTACTTCGAATACAAGCAACATATTCACTTCTCGACTGGCTTGCCATTGAAATTCGACCTTTCTTGCGATACGACGGATTCATTTGGGAGGATTTAACAGGACCTATAACAGATTCCGACTCCTTACACGGTGATGAAGAAAGACGTAAGCACATATTAGAAAAACTTGTCCTACTAACAGAAGACAAAGACTCACAGAATCGCTTATTGAACCACCTTGTAAATTCACTTTCTATCTCAAAGCGTGAAGCCAAAGAATTACTGTGGGCACCACCACGTGCCGTTCTTGCTTCAGTGGTGCCAACTCTCATTAGACGATTACAGTCTTCATGGAATAATGAAGCAACCGAAAATGAGAAAGATCTTCATTCAGATCAACGACACCCCCCTCTCCCGGACTTTTTACCGAAAGCAACTTTTGAAGACTTATTACTACCAGAAGTCGAAATTTGTTTTCCTGATCCTGACAGAGACTCTGAAATAATGGGCGTAGAGTCAGCTTTGCGCGAATTCACTCACGGAAAAATAACCCACCGTTTTGCTTTAGGTTGGAGTGGTGAACGACTTTGGCTCTCCCCCTCACAAGCGACCACTTCCGTCGATGAAACTTTTGTATGTGACGAACTTGATGTCGTTAAACCCATAGATAGCGCTGAGTCGATAAAAATACTTCGACCCACAAAAATATTGCCATCTCAACCAAGTGTAGAAATCCTTAGTTCCTCATCTGGGTTTCCAATCTGGGGATCAAATTTTTCTGAATTCGGTAACCCTCTAAAAAGAAAAGTTCCCACATATGCAGGTGTTGAAAAAATCATCCCTGAATTAAATTTCTCACTTCACAAATCAGGGTCCTACATGAAGGTGTATCGCTTTTCTACAGGTTCCACAGGAATTATCAGTAAAAAAGATTCGCAAGAGATATTTGAAACCAACTTTAGAGACGAGGAAGGTCCGGTTGGTATTGGCTATCGAATCGATGTGGACTGTATTAAATTTGTTGTCAATACTCCCAAGTCCTGGGGCGATATTTTAGATGACAATCCCTATCTGAAGCAGTCCTTACTCGCTTCTTGGTTTAAACACTGCATTATTGAAGACCCGTCCTTAAAATCTCTCTCTTCTGTCTTTCTGAGACAATGGATTTCCGAACTTTCACTTATAGCTATCACTCAAAGTGCAGTCCAAGCAAAAAACGATCTTTCGAAAGGAATTAGCAAGTTTAAACAATCTAATCTAGCTGAAACAATCGACCACATACTGCAAGTTGTTTTTTTATCTACAATAATTGATCCTGAATCCGAAGTAGAAGATGAAAGTTTAGATGTAACTAAATTACATTCAGAAATCGTTGAATTTGCAAAAAAACCAGAAGTAATAAGATCAATCAAAAATGCAACTAAAGAACTACTCAAATTAGATATTGAAGCATTTAATGCATGGTTGAGCAGCAAATATACAGCAACAATCGCCGGAGCGGTTGCACATGCTGTTTCTTTACTTCACGAAGAAATTAATGTCGATGACCTGGTCGTCGATATTGATCCATGGAGTGAAGATCAACCACTTGTCTATCTTTCTGAGAGAAAACCAGGTGGTGTCGGAATACTCGAAACCGCATATCAAGCGTATAACGAAGACCCGCCAAAATTTTGGAGATTATTTGTTGGCCTTGGATCTGAATCTGAAGGGGAATCAATTGACCAAAATTTGACCCGTTTTGTTTCTCTGGCGACAAGCAATGAAGCAGTAATAAATGAAATGGCAAGACTGCGTTCAAGTGAAACTCACCAAGAACGTCTTGAACGCTTAAATAGTCTCGATGATGTTCTTGTTGAAAACCATCTCAATCTCACCATTGCAGCTAGAGTCGCACGCAACACCAGATTCCTCCGTCCTGGCTCTAATTTTAAAACTGATAAAATACTTTCTGATTTTCTTACAGAGTGGTCAACTCTAGAAAAAAAATTAGGCCTTGAAATCGACCCGCGTACTTTTGCACATTTAAAGTCACATGACGAAGAATTAGATGAAGGTTTGAATTTCGAGAATGTAGACGTGTCTGACACTTGGCGATTCAATGCTATTCTCAGCCTATTGTGGCCACGCGGTTCCTTTTTGAGGAGCCAACCTTTGACACTTTGGCAGTCATTTCAGAATAATCCGATAGAACCTGACAGGTTACTCCTTCATCTCCAATTGATTCCCTTAGAAGAAGTTATCCTGAGTAGTAAAGATGATTTTTCTGAAAAACTATCTGACAAACTCACCGTTGATGGAACAGCACTTCTTCGAACCCCTAAACTCTCCACGAGCATAAAAGATACACTCCTAAAAACACTTGTGACACCGGTCGAACATGGTGTAATTGAACTCTTTCCACGCATAGTTGAATTTAAAAACATTAACGACGACATATCTATTGAATTTGAAATCCCGGAAATATATTTATGAACAAGCGAACCATTTTTAAAGACTCTGTGCATTGCGGTAAAGAGGTGCGCGATCTTTTGCAAAGTTTATTTGCTATTGAATTAATTTCACCAAGTGACAAATTTTGGTTAGTTTCAGCATGGATTACTGACATACCTGTCCTAGATAACAGTGCGCTGTCTTTTAATTCAGTTTCACCTCACTGGAAAGCTACCAACATCACTTTGAGCGAAGTTTTAATACAACTTGCACGACAGGGCACAGAAATAATCATTGCGACTAACAACGATTTGCACAATGCGTCGTTTAAGCAAAGACTGAATGACAGATCCTTAGAGGCTTTGGTCTCTGAAAAAATTCACATATTAAGTGAAGAAAATGATCACAGTAAATCGATAGTTGCTGATTCTTATTATTTGAATGGGTCGATGAACTTTACTCAAAATGGCATATCTGTAAATGGAGAAACTATAACTCTTGAACTAGATCCCGACAGCGTAAATAGAATGCGTGTTCAGTTCAATGAAAAATACAAGCCTGAAAGCAATATGTAAAATGGATGCATCGGTTGAAAACTTTTTTACCAGCCCAAACCTAGCAACAGCAGGTAACCCTACGTATCTAATTCATAAGATTGCTTCAGTGGCTTTACAAGATAACGAAAAAGAACTGATAGTTCTCCCCTGGCGAACTGAAAATCCGGCTGAAATTCGCTGGTACGTCATAGTTGAGAATCATCTGGACGAACGAATTCGTGAAGAGCTAATCTCCCAAGTAGGTGTAAGTTATACAGACTTTCGCGGCCAGCGTGCAATCTTTTCGGAGAACGATATCGCTGACAGCCGAATACAAGAACTCCTATACAAGCTCAACGGAGATAAAACATGTTTCAAAATTAAACTCATTCATCCACAGGGGAATGAGGACGAATTTAAACAACGAGCTACTCACACTTTTAAGGCTTTCTTACGGTTTCTCGATTTTTGGAACTCACGACCTAAATATTCTTTCGAATCACATAGAGGGCATGCAGAAATTTTGCACGATTATCGAATGGCAATACTCAATAACGACTTACAAGAAGCTGAAAATGCAGTAAAAGAGCTCCGCTCCGCAGGACATAGTTCACTTAATATTCTCTTTTTAGAAATCGAATTACGAAGTATTTTTCACAACGCAAAATCTGTATTGGAATACAAACAAATTTCTGAATTACTTGGCATGAAACGCCCCGCACTTGTCAGTGACTACTTAATAAAAGCGGTTAATGAAATATTCTTACTTTCTGATACAACTGACATTGAAAGTGTTATAGATAGCTTTTCAAAACTTGAAGACAGATTTACGAATATCATTACAACACCTGGTCAGATCCGATCAACAGTCGGTGTCTTCTACTTAGCTCTCAAGTATTATCTGGCGGAAATCGATCCGAAAATAATTTTAGATCAAGTCCCAACCGGTATTACTGTAACTGAGGAGACTAAAAATCTTGTCGAATTGTTAGCTTCAAGAATCTCAAAAACTGATTCTGGAACTTCAGAAGTTGCCACTGTCGATACTTTACAAAAACTATTTAGACAGGGCCGCTTCGATGCCGTTTTAGATTTCGTTGAGAATAATCCACTATCTACCGAAACGGTCTTAACAGCTCTTAACGCTGGTGTAAACCTTTCAACATTGGACGCTTCATCTCGCCTTAACGCGATTCTCAATGAAGTAGAGACAAATCATAGAGAGATTTATGAGCAATTAAGACCACACCTTGAAACAGATGCCAATTCGGATTTCTTAAGAAAATCTAAATTAGCTAAGGATGACTCATTGGGAGATTGGAATGTTTTTTTTGAAAATTTCTATTCCAACCCTGCGTGGGACTTCATGGAAATAGCACAAACCGCAGTCTCTGAATGGCCATTGTCTCCTTTTATTGATCGCTCAGAAGAAATTTCAAAACTTGTTAAACACATAGAAAAAGGCCCTCAACGCGAAGAATTCATCAGAACGTTACCCTTCTTGACTAATTGGCTTAGTGCCGTTAGTGATGCAGACGCAATAGCCATACAACCAATAAATCTTTCCATAATGGAATATCTAAGCCTGCACGATCAAACTAAACAGGGGCTAAATTTGTTGGGTGGAGTATCCCACACGTTAATTGTTCAAGGGTTTAGAGACACAGATAAATTCGAAACGTTTCTCGAATGCCTCGCTACTCGTTGGGATATCAGTAAATCAGTAAACAATATCAATTGGGCGACCAATCTAATTGAAAACTTGCTTGACAACTCAACTCCTGATCAAAGTAAAAGTACTCTGTTGATGACAGAGATTTTCCGCTCTTTTAATCCATTCTGGTCGAGAATTTCACCTTCTGTACGAAACCACATTCACCAACTAGCTCAAGAGCACCCAGACAATTTAACCACCCTACTGCCGTCTCAATCCGGGGACAAAACTGTCGACATGGAGAACCGTTCAGATCGATACGAAAAAATTTGCATGTATTCGCTTACAGACAAAGCATTAAACCGTGCAAAAAGAGTCCTTCAACAATCGTGGCCATCACTGACAATTGAAACTATCAGTGAAACGGTAGCTACCGACAGATTAAAAAACTTATCGCGAAATGCAGATCTTATGGTTGTCGGTATTGGCTCGGCGCAACACGCTGCTACTAACTGTATTCAAGACAATCGTCCTAGAAATAAGAAAACCATTAAGATTAATGGAAAGGGAGCTACTGCTTTTATTGAAAAAGTAGAGGAATGGCTTGAGGAAACTTCTTAGACGTCTTGGTTACTGACCTTTCAAGGTAGAGATAACAAGATCTTCCAAAGTGCCAGCATTTAGCAACTCGCCCCCAAAAATCCTGTATCCGTGAATTGCATTTACCCATTCATCAGGTATAGCAGATTTGCCCCACCGCGCTCCTAAATATGCTCCAGCAATAGAGGCCACTGTGTCAGTATCGTTACCTATTCGTATAGCACTTATCAAACTTTCTTTAAAGTGCGAAGAGGGTTCTTTGTTATCAAAGGAAGCCTGATTAATAGCTGATAACGCTGCTTGGAATGCAGTGACTACCCAACCATTCGGATTAAATTCCGTAGGATTCTTCTTTTCAGTTTCTTCAATCAGTTTTTCCCAGCGTCCTCTATCTTCAAGATCTAAAAACACTAGTCCATTACGAATAGTATTGATCCAATCAAAGTTGTCATCATCCACATCACTATTAACTGCTTCCTGAATAGCTAAAGACCACAAAATACAAGCATTAATCGAGTCTTTATGGCAATGCGTTAGAGCAGCGATTTCGCTTGCAAAATCAGCTATTTTACCTCTCTCTTTTCGCTCTATTAGAGCTATTGGACTAGTTCTCATTAATGCTCCATTACCAGCAGAACCAGGATTTGCATCTAAAAAGGCTGCTGCCATTACATGCAGCTCATCTGGATTTGTGGTGCTTCCTAAGACCATACGCGTTTGGGTTCCGATATCAGGTGGCATTGACTCATACCATTCAATGAATTTTTCTGCCACTCCGACAGAGGAGAAATTCCCGGCTGCTAATGAGGTTAAAATTGCGATGGTCATCTGAGTATCATCCGTCCATTCGCCAGGTGCCCAGTTAAAAGGGCCCCCACCACACATCTCGATTTTGTCATCAGGTGCTGGATCAGTAAATTCATAACCGGCACCCAAAGAGTCGCCAACTGCAGCGCCAATTATCGATCCTAGATAGCGATCAACAATTAGCGCATCGTCGACTTCCATAAAACGAATCTAGTCATGAAAGCCAATTGAGTATAAAGTCGGCTTGTTCTCTAGTTTGCGGAGAAGGCTTGTGACCACCATCTAAATCACCAATCCTCAACCTTTGCACAGTTTCCAAAACATTAGCATGTGTAGCTAGTCCCACCTCCAGAAGCCAACAACCAACAACAGTTCCTGTCCGACCTGAACCACCCCAACAGTGCACATAAACATTCCTTCCCATATTTAAATGCCCATTAATTGAGTCCAGTATCTCTGCCATAAGGTCAACTGTTGGAATAGAGACATCGACAATAGGAAATCTTTGAACTATTGCTTTATCTTTAGCTCCCGCATCATAGTGAGATAAATGTTCGTCAGTACCGCCGGGAAAGTCCTGAGTGAGGTTTACAATCACATCAATTCCAGAATCAATTAAACGCCTCAGCGCATCAGGATTATCCCTATCATCTTTATATCCTTTTTTACCGGGATAAGCGCCTGCGGCGAAACGCTTCTCAACCACCCAGTAAGACCTTCTAGTGGGTCCATCAATTCCTATAGGTAATTCCATTTTTTCCTTTTCAATATGACTTGTAATCATTTTTCCTTTCTAGCATTTTTCGTTTACGTTTTAAATTCCACCGCGTGATTAATTCAAAAGACCAACCAACTATAAAAATTGAGACAATGAACCACCATGCATCACCGACAAAATCTATTAATGTCAGATCACTCAAGAATTTACTTTCGAGTTAGATGATCAAATTCAGCATCTTTATCACCCGCAAAAAAGTCTCTTTTGCGGGTTTGCTTCCCTCTATAATCATCTCTTCTATAGTCGACTAATTTGTCAGAAACCGACTGGTAAGCCATACGAGTTCCGGAACTGTCACCGCGGTAGTTTTGTATATTCTCTTGGTCAAAACCTAACCTTCCCGCTTCTAAATAACTGTTCTGATTAGCTCCCATGAAGAGAAAGATCCATCCTTCACTCTTCCTTTTCTCAATTAGGTTAAAGAGTTCACTTCTTCCCCATCGGGAGCTTGCATTTTCATGCCCATCTGTAAATACTGCTATTACTTGGTCAGATTTGACCTTCTCTTTCGCAGAATACTCATCACAATATCTAATTAGATCTCCCAATGCGTCAAGAAGGGGCGTGTTTCCACGCGGCATATATCTGTTGCTGTCCAGTTCAGGAATTTCCTCAACCGGTCGGTTTTTCTCTAGTATTTCAAAAGGCGCATTTCCATCGAACTGAACAAGTGTCATATTGCAGTTTCCCGGTTCATCTTTTTGAGTTTGTAAAAAGGAATTGAATCCTCCTATTACATCATCCACTAAAGGCGCCATCGAGCCTGAACGATCAATCAAAAATGAAACATGCAAGGACTCGGCAGTTGCAGAAGATTTTTGATTTTTTGATTCTTTTGAAGGTTTTTGGGCACGTTGAAGGTTTGATATACGTTCAGCAGATTGTATTACTTGTTCTATTCCATCTACTGACAAAAGATCCGGATCCCAACCGCCTTCACCAGAATTCGCACCCACCAAAGCACCTGTCA
>MDTE01156317.1_pt1 | contig 15669 bp, 17 predicted proteins | sample 811231 | NCBI WGS metagenome assembly MDTE01 (sample SAMN05326651, study PRJNA326480) | marine metagenome | isolation source: seawater | place: Indian Ocean: Red Sea | collected 2010
TCTTTGTTAGAAAGAGACGATGTAATCATTGTTGCAAGTGTTTCTTGTATTTATGGTTTAGGTTCAGTTGAAGCTTACTCTAAAATGACAATTACTCTTAAAAAAAATTATGAGTACGATAGAGATCAATTAATAAGAGCTTTTATCAATTTACAATATAAAAGAAATGATCAAAATTTTTTTAGAGGGACATTTAGAGTTAGAGGAGAGAATTTAGAAATTTTTCCATCTCATCTTGAAGATAGAGCATGGAGATTAAGTTTAAATTACAATAAACTAGAAAAAATTGAAGAATTTGATCCTTTAACAGGTGATAAGACAAATGATTACTCAATAATCAAAATATACGCAAATAGTCATTACATCACTCCTAAACCAACTATCGACCAGGCGATCAAAGAAATTAAAAGTGAACTAGAGGTAACTTTAAAAAAACACGAAGAGAATAACAAATTGCTTGAAGCACAAAGATTGAGGGAAAGAACGAAGTTTGACTTAGAAATGATTGAGGCTACAGGTACGTGCGCAGGTATTGAAAACTATTCGAGGTTTTTATCTGGCAGAAAGGCCGGAGAGCCGCCGCCAACTTTGTTCGAATATTTTCCTGATAATACAATTATATTTGTCGATGAAAGTCATGTTACCGTTCCTCAGTTAAATGGGATGTATAAAGGAGACCGTACAAGAAAAAGTACTTTGGCCGAATACGGCTTTAGGTTGCCATCTTGTATGGATAATAGACCTTTAAAATTTGAGGAATGGGATTTAATGAGAACACAAACCGTTTTTGTTTCTGCTACTCCTGGTCCGTGGGAGCTTAAGCAAACAAAAAATGAGTATATAGATCAAATCATCAGGCCAACAGGTTTGATAGATCCACCTGTTGAGATTAGACCAGCTAAAACGCAAGTTGATGATTTAATGCATGAAGCTAAAGAAATTGTAAAAAAAGGATACAGAATACTTGCAACCACACTAACAAAAAAAATGGCAGAGGACTTAACAGAATACCTTCACGAGAATGGTCTAAAAGTAAGATACATGCACTCAGATATAGACACTCTTGAAAGGATAGAAATTATAAGGGATTTAAGAATGGGAGTATTTGACATTCTTGTTGGAATAAATTTATTAAGAGAAGGACTGGACATACCTGAATGCGCTCTTGTAGCAATTCTAGATGCTGACAAAGAAGGGTTCTTAAGATCTGAAACATCTTTAATACAAACAATTGGACGAGCTGCCCGTAATGTTGATGGCAAGGTAATTTTATATGCAGATAAGATTACCAAAAGTATTGATAAAGCTATAAAGGAAACTGAGAGAAGAAGAAATAAGCAGCTAGAGTATAACAAAAAAAACGGAATAACCGCTGAGTCGGTTAAAAAGGAAATAAGCGATATATTAGAGTCGGTTTACGAGAAAGATTACGTAAAAATTAGTGAAGGTTCCAATGTAGGGGGAAATTTAAAGAAACATCTGAAAGCTCTAAACAGAAAAATGAAAGAGGCTGCGTCTAATTTAGAGTTCGAAGAAGCAGCAAAAATAAGGGATGAAATGAGAAAACTTGAAGCGAGTGAACTCGAAATAACTTTGAATCCAAAAATAACTCAATATAATTTAAAAAGTAAGGTTTATCCTAAGGGAAGATCAACTATGGGTATGCCTGGTACAAAGCCGAGAAAAGCGATTAAAAAATGGAAGCCAAAAAAATAATTATTACAGGTGGAGCTACTCGTATAGGTGCAGCAATTGCAAGAAGTATAGTTGGTTTTAACACTAAAATATCTATTCATTTCAATAGATCTAAAAATAATGCCTTAAAACTAAAAAGAGAATTGGAAGATCTTGGTGCTGAAGTGCATCTGCTTAAAGCAGATCTTAGCAATTTCAAACAAACACAAAATTTAATCAAAAATGCCAATAAAAAAATGAAAGGGTTAGACTGTTTGATAAATAATGCATCAATTTTTGAGAACGACAATTTAGATAATTTCTCGAATAATTCATTTTTAAAACACTTAAATGTAAATTTAAAGGCTCCAGCTGTCTTAATTCAAAGTTTTAAAAGACTAGTTAAAAACAAAAACGGGTGTATTATAAATATTATTGATCAAAGAGTTGAAAAACTAACCCCCTTTTTTTTCTCCTACACTTTAAGTAAATCTTCATTAGTAACCTTAACAAAAACATCGGCCATGAAATTGGCTCCTAATATTAGAGTTAATGGTTTATCGCCCGGTCCTACATTGAAAAATAAAAGACAATCTGAGAGACATTTCAAAAAACAATGGAAATCTGTGCTATTAAAAAAAAAGGTAGATTTAGAGGATATATGCAAAGGTGTAAAATTTCTTATTGAAAACCGAAGTATAACTGGAGAAATAATAAATATTGATAGCGGACAAAGGCTTGCGTGGCAGACACCTGATATAATAAATACAAAAGAATGAAAATAATTAAATTTAAAAAAAAAGAAAAATTTAAATACAGAAGAAAGGTAATTATTAAAGATTTAATTTTAAATATATCTGTTGGTATACATATATTTGAAAAGAAAAAGAGACAAAGAGTAAAATTTAATATTGAAATTATGACTGATCCTCTTACACCTCCAAATAATAAAGATTTAAGTTCAATTCTAAATTATGAAGAAGTTGTTAATAATATCGAAAAACTTGTCAATTTAAAACATTATGAATTATTAGAAGATTTAGCAGAAAATATTTTTGATATGATATTTAGAAATAAACTGGTTAAAAAAATAAAACTTAGAATAGATAAAATAGATATAATTAAGAAAGTGGACTCCGTCGGAATTGAGGTTCAAAAATCAAAAATATGATTAATAGTTTGGAGCAAGGTAAAAAAATAATTAAAGACAAAATACCATTAATAACAAACAATCCTGGTGTTTATAAAATGATTAGTTCAAACGGAGAAATATTATATATTGGTAAAGCTAAGAATATTCCAAATAGACTTAAAAGTTATGTTACAGACTCAAATCTTCCAATAAGAACTGAGAGAATGCTATCTTTAACTCATAACCTTGAGACTACCACAACAAGTAACGAAAGCGAGGCTTTGCTTCTAGAGGCAAATTTAATAAAAAAACATAAACCACGTTTTAATATTCTTTTACGTGATGATAAATCTTTTCCCTACATTTATGTTGGAGAGAAAGATAAATGGCCTCAGCTTACGAAGCTGAGAGGTAAAAAGTCGAAATCTGGATATTACTTTGGACCATTTGCGTCTGTAGGATCGGCGAATTGGACAATCAAGATTTTGCAGAAAATTTTTCTTTTAAGAGTTTGCGATGATACAGTTTTTAAAAATAGAGAGAGGCCTTGTATACTTTATCAAATAAAAAGATGCTCAGCTCCTTGCGTTGGACATATAAACGAAAAAGACTATAGAGCATCAGTTACAGACGCCATAGATTTTATATCTGGGAAATCTAGGAGAATACAAAAAAATCTATCGAGAGAAATGGAAAAAGCGAGTAAAGATCTTGATTATGAAAAGGCTGCTATAGCCAGAGACAGAATAAAAGCTTTAACTCAAATACAAACTTCCCAAAAAATTAATCAGAATAATTTAACTGAAGCTGATGTTATCAGTATCTACAAAGAGACAGGAAAAACATGTGTGCAAGTATTTTTTTTTAGAGCTAAGCAAAATTGGGGAAATCAAGCATTTTACCCCAAGCATGATCCCGACGATGACTTAGGAGATATTTTAAGTTCTTTTATAACTCAATTCTACGAAAACAAGTCTATTCCAAGATTAATAATAACAAATTATGAAATTAAAGACAGAAAACTTATTGAGAAAACATTTTCACAAAAAGATAATAAAGATGTAATTATCAAAGTTGCAAAGAATAAAAATGAGATAAATATTTCCAATCTTGCAGAAAAAAATGCCAAACAAGCTTTGAAACAAAAATTAATTCAATCAGATACTAATAATAATCTGATCGATGAATTAGCATCTAAATTTAATCTTAATAACAGCATCGAGCTGATTGAGGTTTATGATAACAGCCATATACAAGGAACTGACTCGGTAGGATCTTTAATTTGTTTTGGCAATGAGGGTTTTGTTAAAAAAAGGTACAGAAAATTTAACATTAAAGATGAAAAGATAAAAAATGATGACTATGGAATGATGAAAGAAGTGCTCTTCAGAAGATTTTCGAAAGCTATTAAAGAAAAATCTGGCTCTCTGACGCTTCCAGATCTAATAATTATTGACGGTGGAAAAGGACAATATTCAGTTTCAAGAGAAATTCTAAATGAATTAGGATTGCACGACCTACCGATCTTAGCAGTAGCTAAAGGAAAAAAAAGAAATGCAGGAGAAGAAAAAATTTATCATAAGGGTGAAGAATATGTTCTAAGTAGGAATAATCCTTTATTATTCTTCATACAAAGATTGAGGGATGAAGCGCACAGATTTGCCATAAGTACTCATAGAGCAAAAAGAAAGAAAAATCTGAGCAGATCTTTACTTGACCAAATACAAGGTATTGGCAAACAAAGAAAAAGAGCTTTATTAAATCATTTTGGATCTGCTAGATCGGTCGAGTCAGCAAGTTTGGATGATCTTAAGTCTGTTGAAGGAATCGAAGACAGTATTGCTAAAAAGATATATAATTATTTTCACGAGTAAAATTATGACTATTAAAATACCAAATGTACTCACTATTGGAAGAATAATAATTGTTCCTATTTTTGTATTTACATTTTTTTTACCGGGTTTTTTTGGAGATTTAATACCCTTTTTTTTATTTGTAATTGCAAGCTTTACAGATTTTTTGGACGGTTTATTAGCTAGACTTTATAAAGAAGAGTCAAAATTAGGAGAACTTTTAGATCCTATAGCTGATAAGATTTTAATAGCTGCAGCTCTGATATTACTTGTGATGAATGGAACCATAAAAAATTACGAAGTTATTGCTGCTATAATTATTTTAACGAGAGAAATATTAATATCTGGTTTAAGAGAATTTTTAGCCAACGTGAGTGTAAAAATGCCTGTCTCAAGCCTTGCTAAAGTAAAAACATTCACTCAAATACTCGCGATTGCAATTTTATTAACTGGAGAAAGTGGAAACAAATTAATCAATTTCGAGGATTATAATGCTCAAACGATTGGCATAATACTACTTTGGTTCTCAGCTTTTTTAACTCTCTACACAGGATACGACTATTTGGTAAAAGGTATTGATCATGCTTTAAATGAAGATAGAGATAAATAAATGCAATTAAGTGAGGAAAATAAAAGAGAAATTAAATTTCACGATGATCTTCAAGGCAACGATAAGGTAAGGTTTGAAAATAGATTTTATAAAGCTTTGGCAAACATGTTTTCTGATTTTGACAGTCAGATAGAGCAAAATTGTAAAAATAAAAGGATATTAGATTTTGGCTGTGGTATTGGTAACAACCTGGAAAAAGTATTAAAGTTTAGTCCGAAAGAAATTACCGGAGTAGATATTTCAAAAGTATCTTTGGAAAAAGCAAAAAGAATAATTGGAGATGATAAATCAAAAAATATAAATTTTATTCACGATAATTGTGAAAAACTTTCTTTTGTTTCTGGTAGCTTTGAGGTTGTCTATGGTTCTGGCATTCTTCATCATCTAAAATATGATCTTGCTTTAAAGGAGATCTCAAGAGTTTTAACAAACAATGGTAAGATAATATTCGTTGAACCGCTCGGCACAAATCCAGTAATAAACTTTTACAGACGATTGACTCCGAAATCTAGATCTATTGACGAACATCCTTTTCTAGAAAATGATTTTTCATACTTTAGAGCCCATTTTAAAGATATTAAGCTAAAATACTATGGATTTTTGACACTTATTTTTATCTTTTTTTATAAAGACCCAAAAAATTCTTTAATTTTCAATTTTTTATCAAACTTAGATCAAAAACTATTCAAATATAAATTTTTTCAAAAATTTGCTTGGTCTGTTTTGATTACTGGTGCCAAAAATTAAGCTGCCGTTTTTTTTCTTACTAAACTTTGATAGCAATCACTCAAATCCTTTATCGTGTGGCACACAACAAATTTATAATTACCAATGAGAGAAACTGGAGTAAGTTCAGCTGCAGTGCCGGTTAAAAAACATCCTGTAAAATCTTTCATCTCTTCGGGTTTGATTTTTCTTTCTATTACCTTAATATTTTTGGACTTAGCAATCTTAATTATTTCTCTTCTCGTAATTCCATCTAAAAAAGAGTCTGGTATCGGTGTATGCAGTTCACCATTTTTAGTTTTAAAAAAAATATTTGCGCCTGTTGCTTCAGCAACATTATCCTCATGATCTAACATTAAAGAATCGGAATACCCTTGGCTTTCTGCTTCATGTTTGGATAGAGTGCAAATCATGTATAACCCCGAAGCTTTAGTATCCCACGGAACTGAATTCGGTGACGGTCTTCTCCAAGATGAAATATTCAGTTTAATACCTTCTATTTTTAATTTTGGATCAAAATAAGATCCCCACTCCCATGCGGCTATAGCCAAATGAGTTTTATTTTTTTGTGCTGAAATAGCCATCATCTCACTTCCTCTCCATATCACTGGCCTAACGTAACCATTTTGCACTGACTGAACATTAACAATTTTTTTGCAAAAACTGTTTATTTCCTCTAAAGAATATGGAACTGTAATGCCCATTCTTTTTGCTGAATAAAGCAATCGCTCATTATGTTCTTTCAATCTAAAAATTTCTCCATCGTATACCCTCTCTCCCTCAAAAACACAGCTAGCGTAATGCAGTCCGTGGTTTAATACGTGAATTTTTGCATTGGCCCAATCAACCAGGTCGCCATTAAACCATATTTTTCCAGATCTTTTATCGTAGGGAACAGTATCCATTAATTTAATATAACTTTTTTTTTTATTTTAAAAAGTATATTTGTTATAGTGATAAGTCAACATAACTGACCAATATGAAAAATTTACTTTACCTAAAAGATGAACAAATAAAAGAGTTTATACAGCTATTATTTTATGCCTACAGAGAAACTTTCTCTGACCCTAAGGAGATACTGTCAAAAAATTACTTTGGGCCCGCTCATTTAAGAGCTTTGAATCTAATAGAGAGTAATCCTGGCGTAAGTTTAAGTGAATTAATATTTAAGCTAAAAGTAACAAAACAAAGTTTAAATAGAGTTTTACGTGACTTAATAAAATCAAAAATGATTAAACAAATAAAAGATGAAACTGATACTAGAAAAAAAAAATTATATCTTGATGTTGAGGGTAAAATATTTTTTGACTCGGTATATGACAAACAAAAAAAAAGGATTTTTAACGCATTAAAAAATTCAAATTCAGACTCTGTTATAAAGTTTAAAGAGGTTTTAAAAAAAATTATTAATGGAAAATAAACCACATATATTAGTCGTAGATGACGATGATAAAATAAGAAATCTACTTAAAGAATTTTTAAATGCTCAAGATTTCTATGTAACTACTGCATCAAATGCTGAAGATGCTGAGAAAAAAATGAGCCATTTTAAATATGAAATATTAGTATTAGATGTCATGATGCCTGGTATTGATGGTTATCAACTTACTAAAAACATTAAAAAGAAATCAAAAGTTCCTATAATTTTATTAACAGCTAAAGGAGAAGTGGAAAATAGAATAAAGGGCCTAGAATTAGGTGCCGATGATTACCTTGGTAAACCATTTGAACCTAAAGAGTTATTGCTAAGAATAAAAAATATTATTAATAAAAATAAAAAAATAAGTGTAAACATTACTCATAAAGTTGGTTCTGCGGACATAGATTTAAATAAAATGTTTATTAAATTGCTAAATAAAACTAAAAAAATTAACTCAAGTGAAAAAAAGATTCTGGTTGAAATGTTGGCAAATCCTGGAAAAACATTTTCTAGACAACAAATTGCAAATATTTCAGGAATATCGCAAGAAAGATCAATAGACGTAATGATCACTAGACTGAGGCAAAAAATTGAAATCGAGCCAAATAAACCAAGATTTTTACAAACTATAAGGGGTGAGGGATATGTTCTCTGGATTAAATAGATTGATTAAATTCCTGCTGCCCAAAAGACTTTTTTATAGGTCATTAATTATTGTTGCTGCACCAACAATAATCTTACAATTAATTGTCACTGTAGTTTTCTTTGACAGTATATGGATAAAAGCAAATAAGGGTATGACTAGATCACTTGTTTCAGAATTAAAAACACTAACAGATGTTTATAAAACTAATAATGAAACTCAAATAAAATTTATAACTGAAACTTATAAGAAAAATTTCGACTACGTAATTAATGTATTAGACGAAGAGATAAGTTTAGGTAATTTTGAAAGAAGATATAGTCCGATGGATAGATCTTTAAGAAGAGAATTAAAGTCGACTTTTGGTAGTGAAAATTATTGGTTTAATACAATAAATTACCTTGATGTTGTTGAAGTAAAAATTAGATCTGGAGATAAAGTGTTACAATTTTTTTTTCCAAAAGAAAAAATTGCGACTTCCTCTGTGCGGCTATTTATTTTATGGATAACTTTGCCATCAATTTTATTAATAACAATTGCTATAATTTTTCTAAAAAATCAAACAAAACCAATAGTCAATTTATCTAAAGCTGCTGAGAGATTTGGAAAAGGGGAATATATAAATGAATTTCATGCTTCCGGTGCTTCTGAGATAAGAAAAGCATCTTATGAGTTTGACAGAATGGTTAAAAGAATTAATAGACATTTAAATCAGAGATCAGAGATGCTTTCAGGAATTAGTCACGATTTGAGGACTCCTTTAACCCGTTTAAAACTACAATTGGCAATGATTAAGGATGAAAAACTTTCAAAAAAAATGTCTGAGGATATAGATGAGATGGAAAAAATGTTAAATGATTACCTTCAATTTGCAAAAACTCAATCAAAAGAAGATTTTGCTAAAGTTAATCTTATAGATCTAATAAAAGGAATAGTAAAAATTTCTAATTCAAGCCAAATTCAATTTGAATATAAAGATAGTATATTTATTAACGGTAGGGAAAATGCTTTAAAAAGATGTTTTCAAAATATACTAGAAAATGCACTGACATATGGAGAAAAAGTTAAAATTAGTTTAAAAGAAACTTCGAACAGAGTCGCGATAACTATTGAGGATGATGGTCCGGGGATTCCCTCCGAGCAATTTAAAAATGTTTTTAAGCCTTTTCATAGATTAGATAAAAGTAGAAGTATGAATAAAAAAGGCGTTGGTTTAGGCCTTGCAATAGTTGAAGATATTGTAAATTCACATGGTGGAAACATACAACTATCAAAAAGCCAACTGGGTGGTTTATTATTTAAAGTGTCACTTCCTTCTTGATTTTTTTTTTTCGTTAAGTTTTTTATTATCTTGTCTTGTTTCTCTACTAATCTCTTAAGTTGAATAAAATCTTCTTTTCTTACTAATTGTAAATCATTTATTATTTTTTCTTTTTTAAATTTTAGATTAGTAATAATCTCTTTTTTTAAATCATCTGAGCTTAAAATCCCGTTTTCAATAAAATCAGATATAAGTTTCATTATTTTTTGATAGTTTTGCATATATTAACTAATAAAATATTATCAGTTATGTTATAAAATCTCAAATGTATACACACAATTTAGAGCCAGTTTTATTTAATATTTATTTCCTAGAAATCCGTTGGTATTCATTAGCTTACATAGTTGGTATAACATTGGGATGGTGGTATGCCAAAAAAGTATGTTCATTCTTAAATAAAAGTAAAAATGTTCCAATTAAGGGTGAGGAGTTTGATAATCTTATCTCTTATTTAATCGCAGGTATAATCGTTGGTGGAAGAATGGGTTACGTAATATTTTATAACCCTGGATTTTATTTATTTAATCCCATGGAAATATTGAAAATCTGGGAGGGTGGCATGTCTTTTCATGGTGGTTTGATAGGTATAATAATATCAGTCATTATTTTTTCAAGAAAAAATAATTTAAATAGTTTAATGTATTTAGATGTAATAGCTTGCGTTGCGCCAATAGGTTTATTCTTAGGAAGAGTAGCTAATTTTATTAATAGTGAATTGATAGGTAAACCAACACAATTTTTTCTAAAAGTAATTTTTCCAAAAATTGATGAATTGCCAAGACATCCTTCTCAAATTTATGAGGCTCTTTTAGAAGGCGTATGTCTATTTCTTATTTTGAATTTTTTGATCTTTAGAAAAAATTATCAGTTAGGCGTAGTCTCATCTTGTTTTCTAATATTTTATGGCTTATTCAGAATAATCTCAGAATTTTTTAGAGAGCCTGATGCTCATCTAGGTTACTTATTTTATAGTATTTCAATGGGCACAGTTTTAAGTATGTGTATGATAGTAGTAGGACTTGGCTTATACAAGAAAGTCAAAAATGGATTTAAAAAGTAAAATTTTTAATAAGAGATATCTTCCAATAGATGAGTTTGTGGATAAAATTTTATATGATCCACAAAATGGATACTATGTAAATCACAACCCATTTAATAAGCAAGGTGACTATATTACTAGTCCTAACATCTCTCCTATTTTTAGTGAAATAGTTTCAATATGGATAGTTTCTCTCTGGGAAAAATTCGGAAAGCCGAAAAAAATTAATATTGTAGAACTAGGGCCGGGAAATGGTGAGATGACAAGGGTATTATTAAAAAGTTTAAAAAAATTTTTAAAAATAAATTCATTTGAAATATTCTTATACGAGAAAAGTATTTCTCTAGAAAAACTACAAAAAAAAAGAATCAAAGATCCATGCGTTAAATGGATAAACGATTTTAACAAGATAAGGAGCGGACCGGTGATATTTATAGGTAACGAATTTTTTGATGCAGTTCCAATCAAACAATTCCAGAAGAAAAACAATGTTATAAAAGAGAAAAATTTATTTTTAAAGGCTAACAAAATTAAAAATAAATATCTCAAAATTTCAAAAAATCTAGAGAGATATCTTAATAAATTTAAAACAATTAATTCTAATAAATTTTTTGAGTTCCCTCTAAAAGGATTAAAAATTTTGGACATTATTATCAAAGTAATTAAAAGATTTAACGGAGCAATTTTGTTGATTGATTATGGTTACACCATAAAATCAGAAAAAAGTAGTTTACAATCTGTCAAAAATCATAAATATAACAAATTATTTAGTAACCTTGGTGATGCTGACATATCTTCGCTTGTAAATTTTAAATTATTAGAGGAATATTTTAATTCTAAAAAACTAAAAGTTAATAACATTATTGATCAGGGAAAATTTTTAAAAACACTTGGTATTATTGAGAGGGCTGATATCTTGAGTAAAAATATGAATTTTAAAGAGAAGGCAGATTTGTATTACAGGGTTAAAAGACTTATTCATCCTAAAGAGATGGGAAGCTTATTTAAAGTCATTCAAGCTTTTAGTCATAAATGAGATACCTCAACTTAAATTAAATGTATTTTTCCAAAAAATTGAGAGGTGTTAAACATTGTTTTTTTTCTAGGAAAAATGGAAGCTCAGAAGGTATTTACAGAAGTTTAAATTGCGGTCCAGGATCCAAGGATAAAAAAAAGAATGTAAAAAAAAACCTCGACAAAATATCAAAATTTTTAAATATCAAATCTAAGTATTTAAAATTAATGCATCAGGAACATAGCTCAAGAATTATTCATATAAATAAGAATAATGTCATTACAAAAAAATTTTATTCTGACGCGCTAATAACAAAATTAAATAAAATTGGAATTGGAGTATTAACAGCTGATTGTGTTCCAATTTTACTTTACGATAAACCCAATCAAATTATTGGTTGTATACATGCCGGTTGGAAAGGAGCTTTCAAAGACATAATTAAAAAAACAGTAATAAAAATTAAAAAAGCTAGCACAAAAAAAAATAATATTGCTGCAGCTGTAGGACCATGTATAGGGAAAAAGAGTTATGAGGTTGATTTTAAATTCAAAATTAAGTTTTTAAAAAAATTCAAAAAATCCTCTAGTTGTTTTAATAGAACAAAAGGAAAATATTTATTTGATCTCAGAAAATTTGTTAACTTAAAACTTAGAGAATCAGGGATTAAAAAAATTGATAATATTGTTTTAGACACTTTTAAAAATCATAAAAGCTTTTTTAGCTATAGAAGATCGAAACTAAGGGGTGAAAAAGACTATGGCAGATGCATATCTGTTATAAAATTAAATTAATTGAAAAAAAATCAAAAAAATGTATATATAATGTTATTTCATGAAAATTCTTTCTGGAACTAGCAATCTTAACCTAAGTAAAAATATCTCTAGATCACTAAAACTAAAATTGGTTAACACGAATATAAAGAGATTTGCTGATGGTGAAATTTATATTGAAATAAATGAGAACATTAGAGGTAATAGTGTATTTGTTATTCAGTCAACCTCTAATCCTGCAAATGATAATTTAATGGAGCTCTTATTAATAATTGATGCATTAAAAAGGTCCTCTGCAAAAAACATAACTGCTGTAATCCCTTATTTCGGTTATGCAAGACAAGATAGAAAGGTCGTTCCCAGAACTTCCATATCTGCTAAAGTAGTAGCAAACCTACTTACAAATGCAGGTGCTAGCAGAATTTTAACTGTTGACCTACATGCGGGACAGATCCAAGGATTTTTTGATATGCCTGTTGATAATCTTTTTACAACTCCTCTTTTTGCAAGATATATAAAAAAGAAGTTAAAGAAAAAAAATTTGATTTGTGTTTCCCCAGATGTAGGTGGCGTTCAAAGAACAAGAGGACTTGCAACAAAGATCGCCGCAGATTTAGCAATAATTGACAAAAGAAGACCAGCTCCTGGAAAATCAAGAGTGATGAACATCATTGGTGATGTCAAAGGAAAAACATGTATTATAGTCGATGACATAATAGACAGTGGAGGTACAATTGTTAACGCTGTAGCAGCTTTAAAAAAATCAGGAGCTGAAGATGTATATGTATTTACTACCCATGGGGTTCTAAGTGGTGACGCAGTTAAAAAGATACAATCATCTAAAATTAAAAAACTGGTAATTACTGACAGTATAGATAATTCCAAAAAAATAAAAAATCATGGTAAAATTGAAGTTTTATCAATATCTAACCTAATGGCAGAAGCAATTAAAAGAATATCCAATTCGACATCTGTGTCAGATTTGTTCAATTAATACTTGTTTTATTTTAAAAGTTGAGTTAAATACCCATTCAAAATAAATTTATGAATAACTTTAAAGCTGAAAAACGAGAAAATACTAAAACTGGTTACACTAATAGTTTAAGAGCTAAAGGATTGATACCAGCGATATTATATGGGGGAAAATTGCCAAATGAAAATATATCTGTTAACAAAAAACAATTTCAAAATATTATAGACAATGAAGCTTTTTTATCTTCGGTCTTAGAAATAGAAATCAATGGCAAAAAAGAAAGGGTTTTACCCAGAGAAGTTTCGTATCACGCCGTTTCTGATGAACCTATTCATATAGATTTTATGAGAATAGTGTCCGGCTCTAAAATTATTTTAGAGATACCAGTTCGATTCATTAATCAATCTGAGTCACCAGGATTAAAAAAGGGTGGTGTACTAAACATAGTAAGAAGAAAGATAGAATTAAATTGTCCAGCTGACAACATTCCAAAAGAAATAGTAATTGATCTTTCAGGTACAGATATAGGTACTAGTATTAAAATTTCGGCAGTTAAACTACCTGAAAATGTAATACCAACCATTACGGACCGGGACTTTGTTGTGGCAACAGTTGCTGCTCCAACAGTAATAAAAGAGCCAGAAAAACCTGCTGAAGCCGTGGCAGAAGGAGCCGATGGAGAAGCTGTTGCTCAAACTGAGGGTGCTGAAGTTAAGGCTGAACAGGGTAAAGATGGTGACGCAGCTAAAAAAGATGAAAAACAAAAAGATGCTGGTGGTGATAAAAAACCACAAGCAGAAAAAAAACCAGCTGAAAAGAAATAATAATTTATGCTTTTATTAGTAGGACTAGGAAATCCAGGACCAAATAGTGTTAATAATAGACATAATATTGGTTTCAAAATTATAGATGCAATAAATTCAAAATTTAAATTATCTAAGCAAAAACCAAAATTTAAAGGATTACTCACAACGGGAAACATAGACTCAAAAAAAGTTTATGCTATCAAACCACTTACCTTCATGAACAATTCTGGAACTGCAGTAAAAGAGTTAATTGATTACTTTAAAATTGACGCAAAAAATGTAATTGTTTTTCACGATGACATGGATATTGATTTTGGAAAAGTTAAAACAAAAGTTGGTGGAGGTAGTGCAGGTCACAATGGAATTGAGTCAATTGATAAGTTTATAGGTAAAGATTATTCAAGAGTAAGAATTGGTATTGGGCATCCTAAAGATAAAAAGAAAGTTGATAATCATGTTCTTGATGATTTTAAGGAAGATGAAGAAGAAAAGATCAAAGAAATAGCAGAAAATATAGTTGAACAAATTCCAAGTCTAATCGATAAGAAAATTGAGTTGTTTTCAAGTAAAGTTAATCAAAACTTAAATGGGGTTTAAATGTGGAATAGTTGGTTTACCGAATGTTGGAAAATCAACGCTCTTCAATGCTCTTACAGCTTCTAAAAACGCTGAGGCAGCTAACTTTCCGTTTTGTACTATTGATCCTAATATAGGAATTGTTGATGTGCCTGATGAAAGATTAGAAAAACTATCTGTACTTTCAAAGTCAAAAAAAAAAATTTTAGCTAACATCACTTTTGTTGATATTGCTGGTCTAGTAAAAGGAGCATCCAAGGGTGAGGGTTTAGGTAATAAATTTCTATCACATATAAGAGAAGTCGATGCAGTAGTGCATTTAGTAAGATGTTTCAAAAACGATAAGATCCAACATGTGAATAATCTTATTGATCCTATTAACGATCTAGAAATTATTAAGACTGAGATTGTTTTGTCAGATATAGATTTAATTCAAAAAAAATTGGAAAAAGGCAAAAAAAAGATATTGAGTTCGAAAGAGCTTGATTTACTTCAATCAGCTTTGAAAAACCTAAATGAAGGCGAAGAAATAAAAGTTCTAAATGATGAAAATTACAAGTTTTTTAACACAATGGGTATATTAAGTATTAAGCCAAAGATAATTGTATGTAATGTTGATGAACAAAGTTTGGCTACCGGAAATGAGTATACTAATGCAATTCAGCAAAAATTTATTAATGAAAAAATTATATTAATTTGTGCTGATATTGAGGATCAACTTTCCTCACTCGATAGAAATGAAAAAGAGAATTTTATGAAAGAAATAGGTCTTGATAAAACCGGATTAAATAAATTGATTAAAGAAGGATATGACCTTTTAAACTTAAATACTTTTTTTACCTCTGGTATAGAAGAAAGTAGAGCCTGGACAATTAAGAAAAATACTCGTGCGCCAGAAGCGGCAGGGGTAATACACACAGACTTTGAAAAAAAATTTATTCGGGCTGAGGCAGTTTCATGCGAGGACTTTTTTGAATTTGGTAGTGCTGAAAAATGTAAGGAAAAAGGTAAGTTAAGGATAGAGGGAAAAGACTATATAGTTAAAGATGGTGACGTATTACACTTCCGTGTCAATCCTTGACCATAATCGCTTCATACTTAAATAAACTAA
>MDTE01072740.1_pt1 | contig 15668 bp, 14 predicted proteins | sample 811231 | NCBI WGS metagenome assembly MDTE01 (sample SAMN05326651, study PRJNA326480) | marine metagenome | isolation source: seawater | place: Indian Ocean: Red Sea | collected 2010
CAAAGAGCGCAGCGGCGCCGCTATCCTGATCGAATGCCTCAAACGGCAGGGTGTCGAATTCGTCTTCGGCTATCCCGGCGGCGCGGTGCTGCCGATCTATGATGAGCTCTTTGCCGACGAGGATATCCGCCATATCCTGGTGCGCCACGAAGCGGGGGCGGCCCATGCCGCCGAAGGCTATGCCCGCTCGACCGGCAAGGCCGGCGTGGTGCTTGTGACCAGCGGCCCGGGGGCGACCAATGCGGTCACCGGCATCGCCGATGCCTATATGGATTCGATTCCCATGGTGGTGATCACCGGGCAGGTGCCTACTGCTTTGATCGGCACCGACGCCTTTCAGGAAGCGGACACCGTGGGGCTGACCCGCCACTGCACCAAGCACAACTACCTCGTGAAGGACCCCGAACGCCTTGGCGCGACGATCGAGGAAGCCTTCCGCATCGCCACGTCGGGCCGCCCCGGCCCGGTCGTGGTCGATATCCCCAAGGATGTGCAGATCGCATCGGCGCGGTGGGATGAGCAGGACGATACCCCGCTGCCCTCGCATCGCTACCAACCGCGCATGGTCGGCGCGGCGGACGAGATCGCCGAGGCTGTCGAAATGCTCGCCACGGCAGAGCGTCCCGTGCTCTATACCGGCGGCGGCGTTATCAACGCCGGACCCAAAGCGAGCGAGTTGCTGCGCCAATTGCAAGCGGCCACCACTGCCCCGGTGACGAGTAGGCTGATGGGCCTCGGCGCTTTTCCCGCCGATCATCCGGACTGGCTCGGCATGCTGGGCATGCACGGTACCTACGAAGCGAATATGGCCATGAACCGCGCCGATCTGATCGTTGCGGTAGGAGCCCGCTTCGACGATCGCGTGACGGGACGGCTCGACGCCTTTGCTCCGCAAGCCAAGAAGATTCATATCGATATCGACCGCGCGAGCATCAACAAGATCGTGCCGGTCGATCTCGGAATCGTGGGCGATTGCGCGCATGTCCTCGAGCAGTTGGTCGAGGCATGGGGCAGCCGGAAGGGGCGCGACCTGTCCGAATGGAAGGCCCGCATTCTCGGCTGGAAGGCGCGTGACTGCCTTGCCTATCCCGAGCGCAGTGGCGATCTCATCATGCCGCAGAAGAGTATCGAGCGTCTCCACGCGCTGACCGGTGATCGCGACCCGATCATCACCACCGAAGTAGGCCAGCATCAGATGTGGGCCGCGCAGTATTTCGGTTTCATGGGGCCGAACAAATGGCTTACCAGCGGCGGTCTCGGGACGATGGGCTACGGCCTGCCCGCCGCCATCGGTGCGCAACTGGGCAATCCCGACAGCCTCGTGATCGATATCGCGGGAGAGGCCTCGATCCAGATGAATATCCAGGAACTTGGCACGGCCAGCCAGTATCGCCTGCCGGTGAAGGTCTTCATCCTCAACAATGAATATATGGGCATGGTCCGCCAGTGGCAGGAACTGACTTATGAGAGCCGGTATTCGAACAGCTACTCGGACAGCCTGCCCGATTTCGTGAAACTGGCCGAAGCTTACGGCTGGAAGGGTATCCGGATCGAGGATGAAAGCCAGCTCGACGCCGGGATCGAGGCCATGCTCGCCCATGACGGACCGGTGATGGTCGATTGCCAGGTGGCCAAGGAAGCCAATTGCTTCCCCATGATCCCAAGCGGCGCCGCCCATACCGAGATGCTGCTTTACGGCGACCAGGTCGAGGGGACCATGGACGACGAAGCGAAGGCGCTGGTGTGATGGGTATGCAACCGAAATTCCCGCCCCAATTCGCGGATCGCGCGGAACGCCGCGTCTGGTTCAACCGCCAGGATGCCGGGCGACTGCTCGACTGGATCGAGGATACCGGCCAGCGCTTCCTCGGCATGGATGTTGCCCAGAAACAACCGGACGAGGCGTGGGTTCTCCTGCCTGACAGCCTCGACCTCAGCCGCCAGACAGACAACTTCGAGGCGGTGCGCATGGGCCGCGTCTTCCTTGCCGAATATGACGGCGATGGGCGCATGTTCGAACCTGTGTGGCAGGATCGTGAACAATGAAGATAGAAGAACAGACCGCCGAACGGCACGTTCTCAACGTCATCGTGGACAACGAGGCCGGCATTCTCGCCAAAATCTCCGGTATGTTCACCGCGCGGGGCTACAATATCGACAGCCTGACCGTGGCCGATATATCCGAAGACCACGCGATCAGCCGCATCACCATCGTGACGCGCGGACCGGAACCGGTCATCGACCAGATCCGCGCGCAGCTCGAACGGCTGGTCCCGGTGCACAAGGTCATCGACCTGACCGAAAGCGGCGCCCATGTGGAACGTGAGCTTGCGCTGGTGAAGGTGGCCGGCAAGGGCGACAATCGGGTGGAAGCGCTACGGATCGCGGAGCTTTTCCGCGCCAATGTGGTCGATACCACCACGCAGAGCTTCGTGTTCGAGCTGACCGGCTCGCGCGACAAGGTCGACAGTTTCATCGTACTGATGCGTGAACTCGGCCTCGTCGAGGTGGGCCGTTCGGGGATCGTGGGAATGATGCGCGGGGACGGTTCCGACTGACCAGCAGCAGGATTACTTCGTCACCCTGAATCCGGGCGGCTTTTCACCGGCCTCGCTTTCAGGGTCCATCCAACCTCCGGCAACACCGTCCAGGCCGAAGAATGGATGCGGAAACAGTTTCAGGATGACGGTTCATTTTACGAAGGTGCGAACATGCAAGTCTACTACGATGCCGATTGCGACCAGCAACTGATAAAGGACAAGAAGGTCGCCATCGTCGGATATGGCAGCCAGGGTCATGCCCATGCGCAGAACCTGCGCGACAGCGGTGTCGGCGAAGTTGTCATTGCGCTGCGCGAAGGCTCGGCCACGGCAAAGAAGGCCGAAAGCGCGGGCTTCACCGTGAAGACCGTATCCGAAGCCGCCGAATGGGCCGATGTTCTCATGATCCTCGCGCCGGACGAGCATCAGGCCGCGATCTATGCGAACGAAGTCGCAGGCAAGATGAAGCCGGGCAGCGCGCTCGCCTTCGCGCACGGCCTCAACATTCATTTCGGCCTGATCGATCCGCCCGCCGATATCGACGTCATCATGATCGCGCCCAAGGGTCCCGGTCACACCGTGCGCGGCGAGTACATCAAGGGCGGCGGCGTCCCGTGCCTCATCGCCGTCCATCAGGAAAGCGAGCAATCGGGGGGCCAGGGTTTCGCCAAGCAGCTTGCCCTGTCCTATGCCAGCGCGGTTGGCGGCGGCCGCTCGGGCATCATCGAAACCGATTTCAAGGAAGAATGCGAGACCGACCTCTTCGGCGAACAGGCCGTGCTGTGCGGCGGCATCACCCATCTCATCCAGGCCGGTTTCGAAACGCTGGTCGAGGCTGGCTACGCACCCGAGATGGCCTATTTCGAATGCCTCCACGAAACCAAGCTGATCGTCGACCTGCTGTATGAAGGCGGCATCGCCAACATGCGCTATTCGATCTCGAACACTGCCGAATACGGCGACATCAAGACCGGCCCACGCATCATCACCGACGAAACCAAGGCCGAAATGAAGCGCGTCCTCAAAGACATCCAGTCGGGCCGCTTCGTGAAGGATTTCGTGCTCGATAATCAGGCGGGCCAGCCCGAACTCAAGGCAAGCCGTAAGGCCGCCGCCGCCCATCCGATCGAACAGACCGGCGCCCAACTGCGCGCGATGATGCCGTGGATCGGTGCCAACAAGCTGGTCGACAAAGAACGCAATTAGTCGAAAAATCCTTGCTGTTCGGCAGGATAGTGAGAGGGTCGGGTCCATGACGGACCTGACCTTTTCCTGCGCTTGCGGCTCTGTCAGCGGCGCAATCCGGAATGTCGGCCCCAAGCAGGGCGACTACGTCTTCTGCCATTGCAGCGATTGTCAGTCGGTGCCGCGTTATCTCGGCGCGGCAGAGCGCATTCTGGAGGAAGCGGACGGAACCGCCCTCTACCAGTCGCGCTGCACCAGCCTGAAGTTCGAGAAGGGCAAGGACAGGCTCGCGGGGCTGCACATGACCAACAAGCCTACCCTCCGCTGGTATGCAAGCTGCTGCAACACGCCGATGTTCAACACCTATGCCAATGGCAAGCTGCCCTACATCACCACCTTGCTCGCCAATTGCGATGCGGAGGGGCGCGCAGCGCTGGGCCCCACGAAGGGCCATCTCTTCCTTGAAGATTCCAAGGGGGACACTTCGCACTTACGCCCCCTTTCGATGAACGCGCTGCTGCGCAGCTTCTTTAAGCGCATGGTGAAGGACATTTTCTCGGGTGACCGCCGACGCAACCCGCTGTTCGACTCCAAGACGCTCGAACCGATAACACCGCCGCGACGCTTGACCGATGAGGAACGAGCCGCCCTAAGGGGCGAATGAAGCTCAGCGACTGCCACAATATCGACGACTTCCGGAAGCTGGCGAAGCAGCGCCTGCCGTGGCCGGTGTTCGACTATATCGACGGCGCGGCGGATGACGAAATCACCAAGGCACGCAATACCAGCGCCTTCGACGAGGTCGACCTGGTGCCCGACGTGCTGGCAGGCGTCGCCGAAATCGACACCTCCCGCACCATTATGGGCCGAGAAAGCACCCTCCCCCTGATTCTCAGCCCGACCGCATTGCAGCGCGCCTTTCACCGCGATGGCGAGCGTGCGGTGGCGAAAGCGGCGGAGAAGTTCGGCGTTTGGTTCGGCATTTCCAGCCTCGCTACGCACTCGATCGAAGAAATCGCAGCACTGACCGGCGGCCCCAAGCTGTTCCAGCTCTATGTGCATAAGGACGCAGGGCTGAACACCAGTATGATCGAGCGCTGCCAGGCGGCGAAGTTCGATGCGCTCGCTCTTACGGTCGATACGATCGTTTCGGGCAAGCGCGAACGATGCCTGCGATCCGGCTTCACCACCCCGCCTCGGTTCAGTGCATCTGCACTATGGAGCTATGCCACGCGACCACGGTGGACGTTAGACTATGTTTTCGGCCCGAAATTCCGCCTGCCCAATCTCGATGAACATGTGCAGGAGGGCACGGGCAAAGCCGTCAGCATCCAGGACTATTTCAACACCATGCTCGACACGAATATGGACTGGGATACCGCCGCCCGTATTCGGCAGGATTGGGGCGGAACTTTCGCGCTAAAAGGGGTGATGAGCGCCGCCGACGCGCGCCGCGCGGTCGAGATCGGGGCGGATGCGATCTGGATATCGAACCATGGCGGCAGGCAGCTCGACGGCAGCCGCGCGCCTTTCGATCAGCTTCGCGAGATCGTCGACGCGGTCGGCGGCGAAATCGAAATCATCCTCGACGGGGGCGTGCGGCGCGGGACGCATGTTCTCAAGGGCCTTGCCGCTGGCGCGACGGCGGCTTCGGGCGGGCGCTTATATCTCTACGCCCTCGCCGCAGCCGGTCAGGCCGGCGTCGAGCGTGCGCTGACCATCCTCAAGGAGGAAATCGAACGCGCAATGCGCCTGATGGGCGTGACCTCGGTGGACCAGCTTAACCCCGACCGATTGCGCTATCGCCAGGGCTAGTTCGGCCGTTCGACGCTTCGGGAAAATCGGGCAATCTCTTGGGAAACGGCCTCCTCGCGTCCAACCCACACATGCCCCCCAGTCTCGTAGAGCACGAGCCGGGAGTTCGGTATGATCCGACTGAGCTGACGCGCCGTCCCCGCGGTTCCGAACAGATCGTCCTTTGCCGAGATGATCAGCGTAGGCACCCTGATTGAGCTGTAGTCGATTTCAGTCGGCGACCCGGCAAGGCGACCATCGGCCAACATCCCCTCGGTTCTCCGGCTGATGGGCAACATGCCTTCCGCAATGTCGCTCACGCGCTCTCGCCGCTCCCTCGCGGCGCCACGCACAACTATCGGGTCGGTCGCGAGCAAGGTCTTGGTGACCTGATCCGGAGCAAGGCGCAGGAGAGCCCAATACAGGAAGTCGGACCCAGCGAGACGAGCGACAAGCGCCTTCTCCCATTCGGTCATTTCGACCGGGTCCCGGTCATTCAGATTGCTGGCGGGAACGAGCAATACCAGTGCCCGGCACCGTTCAGGATGGCGCAGGGCAAATGCCGCGGCAAAATTGGCGCCCGCCGACCCGCCGACCACGACCGCGTCCTGCACTCCCAACTCGTCGAGCAGCATCGCAAAGGCATCGGCCTGAAGCTCTGGCGCGACGGGATCGGGCGCGCTCCTCAAATAGCCGAACCTCGAAGGTGCGATGACCCGAAAACCGCGCTCGTGAAGATCGCCGGAGAAAAGCAGCCCCTGATCGAACCCGCCACCCGTTCCGTGAATCATCAAGAGCGGGCGGCCGGTTCCCTGCTCGGCATACTCGAGACGACCCTGCGGCGTATCGATAACCCTGCTGCGGCCGGTCAGCCGCTCTTCGTCAGCGGTCAGATCCAAGTGATAACGCACACCGATCGCCATCGTGACGAGGAGGACACCGACGAGAGAGACGATCCATATCGGCCTCAAGGTCCGAGCACGCCTCATCCTATCGCATCCTTGCGAAACAGGCGCGCAACTCACCTATGAACAGCTCGGGTTGCTCCCACGCGGCGAAGTGGCCACCCGCATCAAGATCGTTCCAGTAGCTAAGATTGGTCAGCGTGCGTTCGACCCAGGCGCGCGGTGCGGGCAGTATCTCTTTTGGAAAAGCGCTCACACCGGCAGGGATGTTCACCGTGTCTCCACCGAGCTTGGCGAAACTCTCCCAATAGAGCCGCGCTGCCGAGGCTCCCGTGGCAGGCAGCCAGTAGAGCATGATGTCGTCGAGCACCTGATCCATCGACAGCGCATCCCAGGGCGAGCCGTCATTGTCGGTCCAGTAATAGATCTTCTCGAGTATCCATGCAGCCAGCCCGATGGGAGAATCGACCAGCGAATAGCCGATCGTCTGCGGGCGAGTGCTCTGCTGCTTCGAATAGCCCGAGTCCCATTCCCGATAAAAGCCAAGGCGCCGCATCGCGTCGAGCACGTGCGGATCGTCACTCTGCAGGTCTTCCGGGCGGGGCCTGCCGATCGGCATGTTGAGGTGAATGCCTTTGCACCCCTGCGGTGCAAGTTGCCCTATGGCAGTCGTCACCGCTGCGCCCCAATCGCCGCCCTGCGCCACCCAACGGGTGTAGCCGAGGCGCTGCATGAGTTCGGACCATGCTCGTGCAATTCGCTCGACACCCCAACCCGTCGCGGATGGCTTCTGCGAAAAACCGTAGCCGGGCAGCGAGGGAGCGACCACGTGAAAGGCCATCGCCTCCGGGTCCGTGGGTTCGGCCAACTCATCCATAACATCGAGGAACTCGATCACCGATCCGGGCCAGCCATGGGTGATCACCAGCGGCATTGCGTCTTGGCGGCTGGAGCGCTTGTGCAGAAAATGGATATCGAGCCCGTCGATCTCGGTCATGAACTGACCGATCTCGTTCAACCGCGCCTCGCAGCGCCGCCAGTCGTATTCGATCCTCCAATAGGCGACCAACTCCTTGAGAGCTGCGACCTTCGTGCCTTGCGACCAGTCATGGACCGGCTCCTCCTCGGGCCAGCGAGCATGGTCGAGCCGGTCGGCGAGCGCCACCAGTTCATCGTCCGGAACAGTCAGCTCAAACGGCCTGATTGCGCCCATGCCTACCCTCCGGTCGCCTTTTTCGAAGCCTCGACCACCCGGCTTATATCTGCCAGCAGAATCGTACTGGTCGCCTTGGCGAGTATGGTTCCGCTCGCATCCTTGAGGTGTCCCTCGTAAAAGCTGGTGCGCTTGCCGTGCCGCTCGACCCAGGCCTCCGCGATCACGGTTCCGGGCCGCGTCGGCGCGAAGAAGCTGACCTTCAGCTCCAGCGTCATCGGGACGATGCCCTGCCCGTTCTTCGCCATCGCGGCGTGGGCCATGGCAGCGTCGATCCATCCACTGATGAAGCCACCCTGTACCACGCCGCCCGAATGGCACTGTTCCCGCTTGGCCTCGTATTCCAGGCTCGCACGCCCTTCCGGGTCGGTGGAGACGATACGCACCAGCCCCATCGTCTCGTGTAATGAATGTCCGTCTGCCATGCCCTCTCCCTTCGCGAAACAATATGTCACGCGATGCCCAAGCTTCTTTTGCTTTACAACCCCGAGGAAGGGCACCATAGCGATGGCCATGCACTACGCACTCGGTCTGATTATCCTGCGACTTACACGCCCTTGGGCGTGATAGCTGGCGTGCCTTTCGCGGTGCGCTGAGCGCCCAAGGGACCAACTACCGCCCCGCAAGCTTCCGCAAGACCAGAGACCCCCGTAATGTCCATGCTCCACAACCCGAGCACCAAGTATTCGCCTTTCCCGCAGGTCGCTCTGACCGACCGGCAATGGCCAAGCCGAACCATCACCACGCCCCCACGCTGGCTCTCCACCGATCTTCGGGATGGCAATCAGGCCATTGTCGACCCGATGGATGCGCACAAGAAGAACCGCTTCTTCGATCTGCTGGTCGAGATCGGCGTGAAGGAAATCGAAGTCGGCTTTCCCAGCGCGGGTGCGACCGAATTCGATTTTATCTCCGGCCTCGTGCAATCGGGCCGCGTTCCGGACGACGTACTGGTTCAGGTGCTCACTCAGAGCCGCGAAGATCTCATACGCACCAGCTTTGCCAGCCTGACCGGAGCGCGGGCAGCGATCGTCCACCTCTATAATGCGGTCAGCCCCGCATGGCGCGAAGTCGTGTTCGGCATGACCACCGAACAGGTGCGCGAAATTGCCGTGCACGGCGCGAAGGTCATGCGCGACGAGGCAGGCAGGCAGCCGCAGACCGACTGGCATTTTCAATACAGCCCCGAGACCTTCTCGACCGCCGAACTCGATTTCAGTTTGGAGGTTTGCGAGGCGGTGATGGAGGTGCTCGCGCCGACACCCGAGCACCCGATCATTCTCAATCTGCCTGCCACCGTCGAAGCGGCGACACCCAATATCTACGCCGATCAGGTGGAGTATTTCATCCGCAATCTGCCCAACCGGGAGAGTGCGATTATATCGCTGCACACGCATAACGATCGCGGCACCGGGGTCGCAGCGGCGGAGCTGGCGCTGATGGCAGGCGCGGACCGCGTCGAAGGCTGCCTGTTCGGTAATGGGGAGCGGACGGGCAATTGCTGCCTTGTGACCATGGCGCTCAACATGTACACGCAAGGCGTTGATCCAAAACTCGATTTTTCGGATATCGACCGCGTCATCGAGACCGTGGAATATTGCAACGAACTGCCTGTACACCAGCGCCACCCCTATGGCGGGGAGCTCGTATACACGGCATTTTCCGGCAGCCACCAAGATGCGATCAAGAAGGGATTCGCCGCGCTCGAGACTCAGAACGATCCGCATTGGCGCGTGCCTTATCTGCCGATCGATCCCGCCGATCTCGGCCGCAGCTACGAAGCGGTCATCCGGGTCAATTCACAATCCGGCAAAGGCGGCTTCGCCTGGGTTCTCGAGCAGGATCAGGGCCTCAAACTGCCCAAGCGCATGCAGGCCGACTTCAGCCCCCACGTCCAGCGCATGGCGGACGAAGTAGGGCGCGAACTCGATGCAGCCGACATATGGGCGGCCTTCAAGGGAGCTTATCACGTCCAGACGGCAGATAAGCATTTCCAGCTTGTCGATTACGACGAACGCCGCGCCAGCGACGGGACCCGCCTGTTCACCGGCACCATCGCGGTCGAGGGCAAGGAGCAGACCGTTTCGGGCCGCGGCAACGGGCTCATTTCCAGCGTGCTGACGACGATCGAGAACGCTTTCGGCCTGTCGCTCGAAGTGGTCGATTACAGCGAACACGCGCTCACCGCAGGCCGCGATAGCCGCGCCGCCGCCTACCTAGAATGCCGCGCCAAGGATGGCCGGACTATCTGGGGGTGTGGCATCGACGAGGACGTGGCCACAGCGAGCGTGCGGGCGGTTTTAAGCGCTGCGAATTCGGCGGTCGAGACAATCTAGCTATTCGCGGTCACCCGGCTATCCTCCAGCGGAGGTTTCCGGTTTTCGCCATGTCGGCCCATGTCCTGTGCATGACGCAGGCGATTGCGTCCCGCTGCCTTGGCGGAATAAAGCGGGCCGTCGGCAGCCTGCATCGCCATCGAAGAACTGCACCGTTCGGCGATGCGTGCGATCCCGAGCGATGCAGTGATGTTGAACGTGCCGCCATCATTGTCGGTCATGACATGACGCTGGATAGCGAGACGAAGCTTCTCACATATGATCGCGGCGGTCTCGCGCGCGGGACCCACAGCGATCATACCGAACTCCTCGCCACCGAGGCGCGCGAAAAAGCAATTGTCGTTAGCGCTTTCGCGCATGATTTCAGCAACCTGTTTGAGTACAGCATCCCCGACCGCATGGCCGTAGGAATCGTTGACACGCTTGAAATAGTCGAGATCGACCAGCGCCAGGGCGAAGGGCTCCTCATCGGCAAATTCGAGCTGGTCCTCCAGCACATCGAGGAAGGCACGGCGGTTGGGCAGACCGGTGAGCGCGTCGGTACGTGCTTCCCGAGATGCCTGAATCTCGTCGAGCTTGCGAGCAGTGACGTCGCGGATCGTAACCACATAGGCGGATGCCTGGTGTTTCGAGGAATCAATGGCGCGTAGCTTCGCTTCCAGCCAGCGGGTCTGGCCGCCCCTTTCGACGGACCGTTCGATGATTTCCGTGTGTCCGGGATATTGTGCCGCAGATCGTAGAGTTCGATCCACGATTTCCTTGTCGAACTCGCTGAAAAACGCGGCAAGATGAAGGTCGACAACCTTGTCGCGGCCACTCAACCGGATGGAGGCAGGCGAGGCGAAGCGGATCATGCCATGCTGGTCGAGCTGCAGCAGGGCATCGTCGGAATGATCCGCGATAAGGCGCTGCATCGCTTCACGATTGGCGAGTTCTTCCATGAACCGCTGCCGCTGTTTGAGCGCCACGGCGAGCGGGAAGGACAGGAGCACGAGGATGCTGAGATAGAATTGCAGGAACAGGGCTTTCTGCCACAACGGAATGGTCAGTTCCGCAAAGACGCCGGTGTCCGTCCCAAGCGTTCCGGCAGACGCGAGCGTGATGAGCAACACGGTGATCGCTGCACCAAAGCGCCCGAAGCGGAAACTGGCGAGGACGAGCGGCACGACCGGAAGAAACAGCGTGGGGAAGGTCGATTGCAGAAGCGCGACAGCGGAAATCCCTATCGTCAGCAAGGTCATGCCGATGAAGGGCAGTATCCGGTCACGTTTCAATAGTCGCGCGAAAACCGGCTTTTTGTACGAGGCCAGGAGCAGTGTAAGCGGCATCACCAGAAGCGTGCCCAATCCATGGGCGATAAACCATGAAAAGGAATGCTCCTGCCACCCCCCGGCGATGACCTGCGAGGCCAGTATACCTCCGGGAATGGAAGCCGCCAGCGGCCCGACGATCCCCGCCAAAAAGCCCAGCCAGACAATTCCGATTTCGCTTTCGACATAGTCCCGTTGCGGCCGGAAGCGAACCAGCAGCCATGCGATCAGCCAGGCTTCGAAGACATTCACAAGGGCGAATGGAATTGCCCAGACCGGCCCCAAACCAAACAGTGCGGTAGCGAGAGTGCTGAAGGCGGCGAGGGTCACGGCGGCAGCCAAGGAGTGGGAGCGCGGAATTGTGAGAAACAGAGCCGCAGCAATGGCCGCGCCCGGCCACACCAACGCAAGCCCCCCGGAAAACCGAGTCCAGACGATCGTCAGGGATGTGACACAGAAAAAGACCGCACCGTAGGTGACGATTTGCATCACAGGATTCGGTGCCCTGGAATGCATCATATGTTCAACCACTCCATAACAGGTCGCTAGACCGGTAAGCTTAACGCGGGAAAGGCAGTTGCATACGCATTTTCACTTATGCGCTCGCAAAAAGCCAGGATACGGGCCGCATCTACGACCCTCTGATTCTTAACCTTTCCGTTTCGTCAGGACGCTCGCCATCGATAGGAGATGTAACGCCGCCCATCGAAACCACCACTTTTCCTTGTCAGCATCGTGGTCCATGTGTTCCATTGTGAAGGCGTTGCCATGGGTGAAGATCGCGCCGACCGCGACAAATTGGGGAGAGTGCCGCCGATGACCGAAGATATCCTCGAACCCGACCTGCCGATCATTGATCCGCACCATCACCTTTGGGACCTGCGCCCGCTGATCGCGGCTTTTCCGGAACCGAGGCACGATTTCATCGAAGCCGTCGCCGGAGCCGCTTACTATACTTTCGACGAACTACACTCCGATACGCATTCGGGACACAAGGTGATCGGCACGGTGTTCATGGAATGCGGCGCCTTCTACGACGCTGCACGCGCCGACGCGATGAAACCGGTCGGCGAAGTCGAATTCGCCAATGGTGTCGCGGCACAGGGAGCCAGCGGCCAGTACGGCGATTATCGCCCCTGTGCGGCTATCGTCGGGCATGCCGACCTGACGCTTGGCGATGCGGTCAGGCCCGTTGTCGAAGCCCTGATCGCAGCCGGCAACGGACGCTTCAAGGGTATTCGCCATGCCGCAGCATGGGATGCGAATCCCGATGTGCTTGGCCCGCCTTTTCACGCACCGGAGGGCCTCTACCGCTCGGACGCCTTCCGCGCCGGTTTCGCGGCTTACTCGGATTACGGGCTGACCTTCGATGCCTGGCTGCTCGAGCCCCAGCTCGGGGACCTGCTCGACCTCGCCAAGGCGTTCCCGGAACAGCAGATCGTCCTCGACCACTGCGGCACACCGCTCAATATCGCATCCTATCGCGGCAAGCTGCACGAACGCTTCGATGTCTGGCGCCGTTCGATCCATGCCCTTGCCGAATGTCCCAATGTAGCGGTGAAGCTCGGCGGTCTGGCGATGGCTTTCTGCGGCCTGCCCGAGGATGGCCCGGCGAAGGGGCACGGTTCGGAATATCTGGCGGCGTTGTGGCGGCCTTATGTCGAAACCTGCATCGAGGCGTTCGGTCCGGGGCGCGCAATGTTCGAATCCAATTACCCGGTGGATCGCTGGGGCGCCAGCTATCCGACCCTTTGGAATGCCTTCAAGCGTCTTGCCGCCGGGTACAGCAAGGACGATAAGCGCGCGCTTTTCGCAGCCACGGCGGCGCGAGTTTACGACATCGAGCATATCCTCGACCACGCCCCGACCGACGCTTGACGTTTACGTAACGTCACTCTCGACAAGCGCCTCGACGCACCATAGGCCCTCGCCTCCACAGTTCTCAGAGGAGCCTCCTGCATGACCCTGCCCGCCCCGTTCGACAAGTTGCGTATTCCCGTAATCGGATCGCCGCTGTTCATCGTTTCCGGGCCGGAACTCGTCATCGCGCAGTGCAAGGCCGGTATTGTCGGGAGCTTTCCCGCATTGAACGCGCGGCCACAGAGCCAGGTGGATGAATGGCTCCACCAGATCACAGAAGAGCTCGCCGCGCATAATCGCGACAATCCCGACCGTCCGGCAGCGCCCTATGCAGTGAACCAGATCGTCCACAGGTCCAATGATCGCCTCGATGCCGATATGCAGACCTGCGCGAAATGGCAGGTGCCCATGGTAATTACCTCGCTCGGCGCACGCGAAGAGGTTTTCAAGGCCGTGGATAGCTGGGGCGGAATCACGCTGCACGACGTCATCAACGACCGCTTTGCTCGCAAGGCGATCGAGAAAGGCGCTTCCGGGCTCATTCCTGTGGCCGCAGGTGCGGGCGGTCATGCCGGCACGCTCAGCCCCTTCGCGTTGATGCAGGAAATCCGCGAATGGTTCGATGGTCTGGTGGCGCTTTCGGGCTCCATCGCTCATGGACGCTCGATCCTGGGCGCGCAGGCTCTGGGCGCGGACTTCGCCTATATCGGTTCGCCATGGATCGCGGCGAGCGAGGCGAATGCGGATCAGCGGTACAAGGACGCGATCGTCCAAGGCCGTGCCGACGGCATCGTTTACACCAACCTCTTCACCGGAGTGCATGGGAATTATCTGCGCTCGAGCATCGAGGGTGCGGGGCTCGACCCCGACAATCTCCCTGAAAGCGATCCCAGCAAGATGAACTTCGGCAGCGGCGGCAACACCAAGGCCAAGGCCTGGAAGGACATTTGGGGTTCGGGCCAGGGCATTGGCAGCGTGACCAAGAGCGCGCCGGTGGAAGAAACGGTCGCCCGGCTCGAACGCGAATATATCGCCGCGAAGGAAGCGCTGGCAAAGGTGACCGCCTAAAGCACCACGGCGGTCCCGGCGGCCCATAAAACCTCAGCCATCGCATCGAGGTCGGAAAAGTCGACTCCCCTGCCCAAGGGGTCCTTGCGATTGAGCCGCAAGGGCTTTCGCTCGTCCAGCAGTCTTTGGCGCAAGGCCCGCTGCAACAGCGCCAGCCGCATCAGCGCGGTCTCGGCGGCGTGGATCGGATCGGACGTGGATTGGCGCGCCCATTTGCGTTCGATGCGGCCCACCCGTTCGATCACCATCGCATTGTAATCGCGGTGCGGTCCGCGGTGGAGCGGAAGGGCCAGGCGCCGCGCAGCCTCCTCGCGCGCGGGGAGCAGCAGACCATTCCTGCGAAAGTCGTCGAAACCGATCCGTTCGGTGCCCAAAGCATCGAACAAGGCTTCGAAACATGCCTCACCAAGCAATTGGCGTGGCAGCAGGTGATGCCTCTGCAACGCCGGATCGTGCTGGGGAGATCCGCGTCGGTTTACGGCCCGGAATGGAAGGTTGCGACGATTGGCGCCCAAGGTGGCTGGCAGGCGATAATCCATCCCGCAGTCAGGCTGGAAAAATCCTGAGCAGACCGGCCGGGCGATCCGGTTCCAATTTCAGGATTGTCCCGTCTTCGGTCGCAAACTCGCAAGCGTTTTCCGGCAGGTCGAAACCGATCAATTCCTGGACCACGCGCACAGCCAGGCGCGTAGCGGCGGTTCGATCGCGGCACAGGGCGGGATCGAGCCACAATTCGCAATCGGTGAAGAAGTTTAGCCCCTCGCTACGCAATGCGCCCTGCTCGTCGAACCGGATGCCGAGCAGTCCGAGTGCGGGAAACGGTCCGCCGATGAGCCAGCTTTCGGTCGTTTTGGCAAAAAACTTCGGCGCGATGGCAGAGCGTGCGGGAGGCCAGCACACCGCATTCACGCCGCCCAGCGATCGGACCAGCGCGGCGCCGATCCCCAGTAGGGTTCGCACAATCGGAAGTGCATGGGCGCCCTGCGCTATATGTGGTCCCGGATACAGTCCGAGCGCTTCGCTCCCCTCCTCGCGGTCGACCTGGACGTTGAACAGGTAGCCAACTTCCGGCGTGGCCAGCGCGGGGCCTGGTCGCAAGCCGAGCAAATCGAAGGTCAACCCGTCGGCGAGCAGTTCGACCCAGTCGATATCGCTGTCGTTCGGCAGGGCGCCGCCGTTTACCGGGTCAAGTCTCTCGACTGCGATGGGATCATGGCTGATCGCGATGCGCGGCTGGTCCGAAAGGGCAGCGAGCAAATCGGCGCGATCCGGCCTTTTACCCTTGTCGAACAAGAGGATGAGCCCGGAACCGACTGCGCTGCCTTCGCCAATGCTTCGCTCACCGGCCGCCACCAGAATACGCCGTCCTTCTCCCTGCGAAGAGCAAACCTTGGCTGCAATCCGGCAGGCCGTCGAGTCCACAAAAGGCTAATGCTCGAAAGCGGACCCTTTTTTCA
>MDTE01102117.1_pt1 | contig 15667 bp, 7 predicted proteins | sample 811231 | NCBI WGS metagenome assembly MDTE01 (sample SAMN05326651, study PRJNA326480) | marine metagenome | isolation source: seawater | place: Indian Ocean: Red Sea | collected 2010
CAGGGCCGATTGGCAGGTCTTCAAACTGACGTTTTGCTGGCAGATCCGGTTCGTTGACGAGGGCAAACGTACTCTTTCCAGACTAGTTCATTGACCTGCCAGGTGTCATGAAATCCATCGTCACTGTATGGGTTGCAGTGGGCATCGGGACGGTTGCTGCCGGCTGCTGGTTCGGTATCCCCTGGCGGTCTCCCTGTTTGTAACAAAGCCAAGGCAGCAAGTATCCCTGTGGGGACCACGTTTATGGAAAATACCTCAACACAATCCGATCAAACCGAGTTTTCCAGTAATGTGAATAGATTGGATTACTCCGCCTCCAGCAGTGTCCTGGCAGCGCTTTCAAGAAAGCCGGTAGCCCTTCCTGTGCGGCCACTCGAAGGAGGGGCGGGAGACGATCCGTCGAGAATGTTTTGACTAGGGACTGGTGGGTGCTGCCAGACGCTTACTGGTGGGCTGTCTGACCATCAGGGTTTGCTGGTTGCGTAGCCGGTTGGCGTCTTCAAATGCCTGGCGGCGGAGCGCTATGGTACGGTCTGCCAGAGTGGTGTCTTGCTGGGTGCGGGCGAGAGTCAGAGCTGCGTGCGCAAATCTAGCGTGATCCACTCGCCTCAAGAGTTGTGCATTGCCAGCAACCTTTTCGACAGCCTGCTGCAAGAGTTGACGTCCTCGCCGGAGTTCGTCGAGACTGAGCTCGAGGCGACGATTGGGATGGTAGCTTTCTGCGCGCGGCCCTTCACGCTGCAGAATCGCTTGATCCATCTGCAGATAGAAGTCCGTCATTAACTTGCCCGCCGGTCCATAAAATACAGGGCACAAGTCGGCAATCACTTGCCGGTAATCGGTATCAACGTCCCACAGCATCTGTGCATAGATGGCCCACCACATCGGGTCGGCCTGGATCGTCGTGTGGGTTTCACCCATCATCCCAACGACCTGGTAATCCCGCTTGAGGGTTCGCACCAGATCGCTGACATTGAAGTACCAGTGAATTGCCGCATCAGGATGCTCCCAATCTGTATAGGGATAGTAGGTGAGATGACGGGTGCCGGACACTGCCCAGGATTTCAACCAGTTCCGTTCTTTGGCAGCAAGCGCATCGTCCGGATCCCGTAGTGACACGTTGACTTCACGACCGCTGAGGTAGGTAAACTTGATCGACACGAGCGGGTGGACTTTTTCACGCGCAGGAGGAACGCGGCTCGCATAGTTGTAGAATTCGATCAGTCGGTCCGGGAACACCTCCGCCACCCGTGTGGCGACATGGTTGACATAATTCAGATAGCGGTCTGACAGAGGTGGCAACCTGAGATTTGGAAACCGGGGGTAGTCCGAGAAGTCCTGGTTCCAGGTAAAACCGGGGGGATCCAAAGCCCTGCACGGTTTGCATTCGCAGTTGTAGTTTGGTCCGTCCATCGGGTTCATCGGAAACATCCGAGACCGTGGGTTGTTACGGAAAAACTGCACGATCTGTTTGACGGTGTGGTCACGTAAGGACTGGTTGGAAACACACAATTGGTTGGGCAAGCGGATACTGACATCGCTGCGCGGCATCCGCCGGCCGCGAACCAATGGATACCACTCCGGGTGTTTCTCGAAGTACTTGCCGTAGGGAGCGATGACCGCGTTCCAACTGTGACCGGAATTCTGAACCCACCCGTGCCCACGATCAGCCCCCCACTCCAGGGTCTCGCCCCCCGTCCAGACCGAATTGAACCGGTTCCGCAAAGCCCAGTCGCAGAGTTCAGCAGTGTTGATGTAGATCCAGCCGCCTTGTGGAAAGAACTGTTGAAACCCGGTGAAAACAGACCGAACGAGGTGATAATCTGGATTGAAGATACGGGTGACGACCGGTTCCAGGACGGAACGATGCGGAACGACCTCACCCAGCGCTCCGGGCATCACCCAGCGACATCCCTGTAACTTGAGAAATTCGTAGACGGCATACAGAGTTCCCACCCCACTGTTGCCGAGCAGGCTGGATGCGGCCTCTCCCCGATGCAGTACGTAAGCCTCCGAGGCCAGTCCCTCGAGCGATTGCAACGCGTCCCTGGATGCGGCGTTTCCGATCATCATGCGTCGCCCCGCCGAGACATGATCTCGGCCAGCCAGGCCAGGAAAGTTCCCGGTCATTCGGTAGAGAAACCGTTGCAGTTCGAACACGGCAAAGCGTTCCGCGGCCGTCGGCTTCTCGTCCAGCACCACCGCACCCAACGTCTCGCCCCCCCTCAGCTTCACCGCGCCGCCGTTGAGTTGCAGGGCATCCAGCCGCGCCCGTCGATACCGTACGTTGGCTTCTCCGGATGTCTGGAAACGCAAGTGCACCCGTAATCGCCCAGCCACCCGCGGGACGATCATTTCCAGGGTTTGCCACTGGCCTGTGACAGTTACCGTCGGTGTTTGCAACGAGACATTGCCCGACACTTCCAGGCGAGCCTTGGTCCCGGGGGTCCCGGAGACCTGAGCCCGCAACCGCCATTGTCCATCGAGTATTTCGATGTCCTGAAAGAGATATCCCTGGGACGCCGTTTCACACCGAACTACGGCAACCGCCGTCGCCTGAAACGGTTGCCGTGGAATCGGGTCCACTGTCAGCCTGGCGCGTCCGGCTTCTTGTCCCAGTGTCCATCCCGCCGGACGACTGTATCCCTGGTATTCTGAAAAATCGCCATTGTGAATTGGATAACGTGGGAAGTTCTCCGCTGCCTGCAACGATCCTGTCGACAGGCAGAGAAGTGTCACCGTGAGCAGCAAGTCGCGATCCCACAGAAGCCCGGGTCGCACACGATGGCTGGTGTTCATACGGCTCTTTGCTGGACAGGGAAGAGGTCGGATTCTGCGAGCGACAGGGCCAGGTCACGGGGAGCGACCGTTTTACGTCGGATGTGGACGGAGTTTCCAGGCGATGAGGTTAATCATTTCCGGTCAGCCCGGGAATGGGTTTCCAGCTTGTCATCGTACGTGTGATGTCGTCCGGCAAACCCTGCGCAATGCGCAGTTCACCGATGTCAAGCAGCGCATGCATAATGGTAGACACGAGATGGCGAATGTCGTACGGATCGGTCGCGGGTTCTCCGGCATCGCGCGTCGATTGTCCAATCACCTGGCCTGGCTGCAAGCCACCACCGTAGAGCAATAGTGGTGCAATATTTCCCCAATGATCACGTCCGCCACGGTCGTTCAACTTGGGAGTCCGTCCCATTTCGCCACAGCAGACCAGTAAGATCTTTTCGCTCAGGCCGCGTGCTTCGAGATCGTCGATGAAGGTTGACACGGCATGGTCGAACGGCGGTGCCATATAGCCCATTCCTTCGGTCATACTGCAATTGAAGTCATCGGCGTGCATGTCCCAGACAAATTTGGTGGTCACGGTAACAAACCCACAGCCGTGTTCGCACAGCCGTCGTGCCAGCAGCAACAACTTGCCCAGCGTTTTGGCGTTGTCGGAAAAATTCCGGTGGTTCTTGCGGTTCTGCCCAATCGATGTTGGATGCACCAGGGGAGCCGTGTCGTAGCGTGCGATGGTCTTGGGATCTTCCAGCGACAAGTCAAAGGCCTTGCCGACGCCTTTGAGAATCGTATTGAATGCCGTGTTGCGGGTGGCCGTGAGATCTTTTGCCCCGGCCTGGTCGGTCGCGGCTTGCAGCCTATCCAGTTGCGATAGCAGCCTGCGTCGGTCTGTGAGCCGATGCATCGGCAGGTTCAGCTGCATGTCCTGCTGCAGTTGGCCACCGGTGCCTGGCATGAAAGGGCGGTAGCCGGACCCCAACAAGCCGGTGTAGCTGTACATTTCGAAGTTCTTGTTGAAGCAGCCAGCGGTGTTGGCCTGCGTACTGGAATCGATCACCTGTGGAAACAGCAGGGGGTTTGTGGGCAGACCAGATTGAGGGTGGCTGTTCCCTGCGACCCGCGCATACAGGGACCCCAGGTTCGCGCCAAAAGTATGGCGATGGACGAGCGGCTTGACGTCGTGTTGGCCATCCCCGGTGGCAAACGATCGTACGATGTTGATCTTGTTTGCCAGTGCGGCGATTTTCGGGAAGGTGCCGCCAAACGTAATTCCGGGAATCGCTGTCTGAAGTTCTCCGGTGGCGCTGCGAACTCCGGCAGGAGCGGTCATCTTGGGATCGAAGGTTTCGGTCTGACTGGGGCCACCGTGCATGAACAAAAAAATGACCGAGCGGTCCTTGACGAGATGCCGCAGGTGGGGCGGGCTGGTGGCTGCTTTCAGCAGATCTGGCAGCGCCAAACCGCCTAGACTCAGACTGCCAACCCGCAGGAAATCACGACGGCCAATGTGCCTGGTCGTATCACCAATGGTCAACATGGTTTTCAGATCCTTCCCAGCATGTCAACGTCGTTGAAGTCGATCTGCCCCAGGACGTCTTGTTGTCGGTTTACCTCAGGCGAGAATTTCCCGCACTACGTTGCCATGGACATCGGTCAGTCGGAAGTCTCGACCGCTATAGCGATAGGTAAGTTGTTCATGGTCGAGACCCAGCAGGTGCAGGATAGTGGCGTGCAGATCGTGGATGTGAACTTGATTATCAACCGCGAAGAACCCGAACTCATCGGTGGCACCGTACGTTATCCCACGGCGTACCCCGCCCCCCGCCAGCCACATGCTGAAACCGTAGGGGTGGTGGTCGCGTCCTCCTCCCTGGGCGGTTGGCGTACGGCCGAACTCGCCTCCCCAGACAACGAGGGTCTCATCAAGCATGCCTCTTGCTTTCAGATCCGTTAGCAGGGCTGCCACCGGTTGGTCTGACAACGCAGCCGGTTTCTTGTGCGCGTGGACATCACCGTGGTCATCCCATTTATTGTTGACATTCGCGACCACATACCGCACACCGCGTTCCACCAGACGTCGCGCCAGCAAACACTGGCGACCGTATTCAGCCGTGTTCTTGTCGCCTAATCCGTATAAGCGATGCATCGCTTGACTCTCCCGCGACAGATCAAAGGCAGCGGGTGCCTCGGTCTGCATGCGGAAGGCCAGTTCGTATGCTGCGATCCGTGCGTCCAACCGGCGGTCCTCTGCACGCCGCTGCCGGTGCTGTTCGCTGAGGCGTCGGATAGCTGCCAATCGCGCGGATTGAATGGCCCGTGGAACTGGCATCGCCAGATTATCGATTGGATGATTCACATCCGTGATCGATGTGCCTTCAAACGCCGTTGGTAGAAAGGAGGATGCGTAGGTTGGCTTGCCTGGTAGATTGCCTTGGGCACCGATGGAGACAAAGCCCGGCAGGTTGTCAGTTTCACTACCCAATCCGTACAGCGTCCAGGACCCCACGCTGGGCCGCGGCAGTACACCGTCGCCGGTCGTCAGCTGGCGAATGGCGCCACTGTGTTCGATCTGGTCGCAGTGCATCGAGCGAATCACACAGAGGTCGTCGGCGCAGCGCGCCAGGTGCGGAAGTAATTCACTGATCCAGATGCCCGCTTCGCCTCGTTGCTGGAATCGGAACGGGGAAGGACGGCAATTGGGAGTTGCATCGCGGGTGATACGTGGCAGCTTGATAGGGATCTTCTGGTACTTGTGCAGCTGGGGCTTGGGATCGTACAGATCGACTTGCGAAGGGCCACCACCCATGAACAGAAAGATCACACTTTTGGCGCGTGGTGGATGGTGAGGTTGCTGGGGTGCCAGTGGGTTGTTTGCTGCCGAACGACGTTCTGCCAGCAGGCCGTGCAGTGACAGCAGTGGGAATCCGGCCGCCGCGTTTTGCAACAGTCTGCGCCGGCAAAGGGTTCGCTGTGGGTGCTCGGTCCTCGTTCCGGCAAGTTGTCTGTAGACCGGCATGTGGGCTCAATCGAGATAGAGGAATTCGTTGCTGCAGAGCAGAGCCATACAGAAATCATGCCACGGGCCTACCGACAGGTCCACTTCCTGCTGGCCCGCGGCGATCAGACGCTGGCGGGTACCCCGCGCGTGGTTCAGGATCTCAGTTGCCAGTTGTTGTTCCTGCTGCGATGCTGGACGTCCGAACAGTCGCTGATAGATCAGGGTCACACGCGTTTGTTCGTTTTCTGCGGCGCTGATGGCCTGCCTGGCCAAGGCGACTGCTGCTTCCAATGCCAGCGGGTTGTTCAGCATGAACAGAGCTTGCGTGGCGGAGGTCGAGTCTTCGCGGCGAGGTACCACCAGATCGGGATCTGCGCCATCGAACAGGCCCAGCATCGTTTGGGGTTTATCGCGACTGGCTTTGTCATACAGTGCGCGGCCCGATTGTGGCAGTTCTCCGGCGGTTGCCCGGGCGACCACACCCGTGTGGCTGAGCAGTGTGTCCTTCAGTGCTTCCGCATCGAGTCGTTTCCGGTGCATGCGGCCAAAGTAGCGGTTTTCAGGATCGCGCTGCAGGCTGCCTGCGGGTGGGATACTTGCCTGCTGATAGGTACTGGAAGTCATGATCTCATGTATCAACGCCTTCACAGACCAGTGATGTTCGATCAGGCGAATCGCCAGCAGATCGAGGAGTTCGGGGTGGGTAGGTGGTTGTCCGAGTCTTCCAAAATTACTCGGGGTGGCGACAATACCCGTTCCGAAGAGGTGTTGCCAGATCCGGTTGGCCATTACCCGTGCGGTCAGTGGATGGTCTGCCTGGGTGAGCCAGTTTGCCAATTGCAGTCGACCACTTCCCGTGATCCTGACAGAACTGTCGCCCGCGTCTGTGAGAACAGCCGGAAATCCGCGCGGCACGAGTGGTCCTGGGGCGAGGTGATTGCCGCGCAGGAAGAGTCGTAGATCACCGATTTGTTGGTGGCGGGTGTTGGGAACCGGGCCTTCTTGCATCACCATCCGCAAAGGCACCGCATCGACCTCTTGTTGCAGCCGGTCCCGTTCCGTTACCAGCTGGGGGTGCCGCTGAAGCGCTGTGGGATTCGGGTCCCATTGTTTTCGCTGTTGGTCTTGGAGGAGTTTGGTTTCTTGCTCGCGCAGTTCCTGGGCCCGCTTGACACGCTCCTTCCATTTTTTCTGTTTGCGGGTTTCTGGGTCGGGCGGGAGTTCTTCGCTCGTGATGGCTGTCAGGTCGCGGCGGACGTTTTTCAAGGCGAGCGCCGAGCGGTGTTGCTTTTCGATCGCCGTAATCGCGGCACGGACGGTTTTCAGCCTGGCCTGTTTCGTGGCGAATGTTAATTGCGCTGCGGGAGATTCCAACAGTCGCTGCTGGACGCGCTGTCGGGTACGGGCACTGGAGCCGGGAAACGTAAAGATATGGCTGCTGTAAAAGATGCCAGCCAGCGCGTAGTACTCCTGTTGGGTGATTGGATCGAACTTGTGATCATGGCAACGGGCACAGGAAATGGTCAGTCCCAGAAACGTGCGGCCCAACACGTCCAGTTGTTCATCGACAAAGTCCGCCACTACTTTTTCGCGGTCATTGCCCTCGATTAAATGGGCCAGGCCCCAGATCCCGGTTGCGGTCAGACGTTCTGCGTACGTGGTCCGTGTGTGGTCGTTGGGAACCAGGTCGCCGGCGACCTGCAGTCGCACAAACGCGTCGTAGGGCAAGTCCCGGTTGAACGCATCGACGACCCAGTCTCGGTAGGGTGCGATGGAAAACGACCCGTTGTTATTTGCGGCGCAGGTGGGATCGTCTTCGGCATAACGCACGTTGTCGAGCCAGTGACGCGCCCAGCGAATACCAAAGTCAGGGGCAGCGAGTAATGCGGCGACGGCCTGCTCGAATGCCTGCGGACGATCGTCTGCCACAAAAGCCTCCAGTTCGGCTGCCGTCGGTGGCAAGCCCAGTAGATCGTAGGTAGCGCGGCGCAGCAAGGTTCGTTTATCGGCAGCCGGGGCCGGCTGTATTCCGTGGGTTTCCAGGTTTGCCAGTACCAGTCGGTCGAGGGCGCCGCGGGGCCAGTCACCCTGTGTTACTTCCGGGAGGGGATGCTGTTGCGGCGGTTGAAAGGCCCACCCTGGGGGCGGTTGGTCTGGGGGCTTGCTCTGCCCGTCGGTCTTGGCGGACCGTGGGTCCGGCGCACCCATTTCGATCCATGTTACAAAGTCCGCAATGACCCGATCGGGGAGCTTGCCAGCGGGTGGCATCTTGAAGGATTCGTAGCGCAGCGCCGAGAGCAGCAAGCTGGCCTCCGGTTTTCCCGCAACGACGGCGGGGCCACTCTCCCCTCCACGCTGACTCCCAGTTCGGCTATCCAAAAACAGGTTTCCACGCAGTTTCTGTTGGCTGGCTGCCGTTGCCGAATGGCATGCGTAACAATGTTCGACGAGTACCGGGCGGATCTTCGTTTCGAAGAAGTCGATGTCGTCACCTGCCCAGAGCGTGCTTGCCATCAGTACGATTCCCCACAGCAATCCTGGCGACGCGGGTCCGATCGCGGCGGTCGATTTACCAGGGGGATGGTTGGAAAACATGAGATGAACGCGCTGGAACATGTGGTGCGTCACCATACCGGTGGCGCGTGTGGACGACGCCGCAGGGCAACGCGGGGCGCAGTGGAGCCAAACCCGGATCCTGCGCCGATCGCCACCCATGGAGCGCAACTTCAAACAGCAGCTATCGTAACATCCTCTGCCACCGACGTGGGATCTGCCCACTCGGCGGTGGGCCTCGGGCCTGTCAGGCGGTAGACTCGTAAGAGGGTTCTGCCCAGCGGGATAGTGGTTCCGCAGTCCGGGCGGATTGCCGTTGTTGATGTTTTTCAGGCCTGCGGTGGGCTCGCCGCGACGCGTCAGACTAGATCCAGCGAAGCGATTTCTATGGCCACGATACTGACACGTCAGCTCAAGCAAATCGTTCGCCGTGGGCATGTTCTGGATGCTCCGGCGCAACTTGCCGGTTACGACGCCGATGCGCTGGGGTACAAGTCCTATCGCCCCGATGCGGTAGTTATTCCCGCGGATGCCGACGAGTTAGTGGACGTGTTGCAGAGTTCCCGAGAGCTCAATACGCCGGTTTGCATGCGTGGGGCGGGTACGTCGCTATCCGGGGGGCCAGTGGCCGCCCAGGGTGGTGTTATTGTCCATACTTCCAACCTCCGCAGTGTGCGTACGATCAATCCCGCCGGGTTCTGGTGCGAGGTGGAATGTGGCGTCAACTTGAACCAGCTCGATGCGGAATTGAAGCCCTACGGTTTGTTCTACCCGCCCGATCCTTCCAGCGGTCCGGTTTGTACGCTGGGTGGGAATGTGGCCATGAACGCTGGCGGAGCGCACTGTTTTCGCTACGGGGTCACCAGTAATTATGTGTTGGGTGTCGAAGTTGTGACCGCTGACGGCGGTGTGCACCGCTTCGGTGGCCCGGCGGGCGGCCGTGGCGCGTGGCGGGAGGACTGGAAGCGGTTGATGATTGGTTCTGAGGGGACCCTGGGTGCGTTCACCCGGTTCTGGCTGCGACTGTTGCCGCGACCGGAGAAAGCCTGGACGTTGCGGGCGACTTACGCCGATTTACGGTCCGCAGAAAAAGCGATTCACGCCCTGGTTGCGCATGCGTCTTATCCGGTCGCCATCGAATTAATGGATCCGCGTTGCGTGGCGATGGTCGAAAACAGTCCGATGGCCGTCGGACTGCCTATGGATTCCTTTATGATCCTGACCGAAATCGACGGGCCGGCCGATCTGGTCGACGCGCGGGTTCAAGGGGTCGCTGAAATTCTCCGTGCGGCCGGGTCCAACGACGTGCAGTTCAGCGACGAGGAAGCGCAACGGCAACGGTTATGGAAGGCCCGCAAAGCGGCCGGCGGTCTGATGGGTCAGATCAGTCCCGATTTCCTGGTCCAGGATGCGGTGATCCCCAAACGCGCACTGGCAGATCTGCTGCAATTGGTCTACGACGAAGCGGACGCCGCGGGGGTGCCAGGCGTGAACGTATTCCATGCAGGCGACGGCAATTTGCACCCCAACTTTTTGTTTGACTCACGTCGACCTGGTGAACTGGAGAAGGTCGAGCAAATCAGCAAGCGGCTGATGCAGCGGGTGGTCGAAGTGGGGGGCACGCTGTCTGGCGAACATGGAATTGGGAATGACAAGACGGCCTACATGCCTTTGATCTTCGGCCCGGAAACGTTGCGCTTGCAGCTGGCCGTGCCCCGGGTGTTTAACCCCCGTCATCAATTGAATCCACTCAAGGTATTTGCCGATCGTCGGTTTACCGCTGACGGAGAACCGGTGGCAGCAGACGCGCCCTCCGCGGCTCCTGCAGCCCCGCGCGACCCACGCTGTTTTGAACCGTTCTTGGATGTGATCGATGGGATCGTCTGTGTCCCGGCCGACGTCACGGGCGAGGGCATTCACCGGCAAGTGGCACCGCACGGTTTGCGTTTTCCGCTGCTGGTCGATACGCGTGTGCCGCTTTGCGATCTAGTGGCGGCCAGTGGCTATGCGTCTGCTTCTTCCCGCTTTGGACCGCTGTGCGACAATATTGTGGGGATGAACTGGCAGCTTCCCAGTGGTCGGGTGATTCGCCTGGGAGAACGGGTTGTGAAAACCACGACTGGTTATGATCTCTTTCGGTTTCTGCTCGCCACGGGGCGGCGTTTCGGGCGGCCACTGGATTATGTGCTGCGGTTACGGACCGACAGCGGGGCCACGTTCCAGACCGACCTGTCAGGTCCTGCCGATGCGCTCACCGCGGCCGTTCCCACGTTACTGCACAGTTGTTGGATGCATTGGTTTGATGCGGTCGACGTGCGGGTCAGCGGAGCGGACGGCGCGGCGCTATTGCGCGTGGTGATGAATTGCCCCGCCGCGGATTGGCCACTGGCCCGTGATTTTCTCGGGGCGTTTGCCCAGTCCCACGCGCTCGGTTGTGATTTTTCGGAGACGGTTGCCAGTCCGCCGGGTCTTCCCGACGTGGTCTTCAAGACGACTCCGCAGCGGGTGGTCGGTTTGGCGCGCCAGCTGGCACACGAGATCGGGGGCGACTGTCTGGCGCTGTGCGCTCCGGGCGTCGTTCACGGTTATCTAGGCGGTATCCGCGACCAGACCTCAGCTGACCCTTTGTCGGCTGCCGCCACTACTGTGCTGGAAACGCTCGTGGGGCAGTACCAGGATTCGTTGCAGCAAGAGGGTGGGGAATGGCATTCGCGTCACCTGGCGACCGGACCTCTGTCAGATCGGGAAGCCGCCTGGGTTGAGGTCCTCGATCAGGAGTTTAACCGGCCATGACGCCAGCCAGGGAGACGGACGTATCGGCGCTCCAGACTTGCACGTCACCGTTGCAGGAAGCGGATCTATTGGCCAGTTGTGTCCACTGTGGATTTTGTCTGGAAGTTTGCCCGACCTACCAGATCAGCGGCGACGAGAACAATTCGCCCCGCGGCCGCTTGCGGCTCTGGCGGCAGGAGGCGGAAGGGCGCTTGCCACCGGATCCCTGGACGGACAAGTACACCTCGGAATGTGTCGGCTGCCTGGCCTGTGAATCCGCCTGTCCGGCCAATGTGCCCTACGGCGAAATTCTCGAACATGTCCGTCGCGACCAGCGCAGCGCCGGTCGCGCGGTACCTGGCTTGTCGATTCGCTGGGCTGCCGCACTGGCCGCCCGTCCGCGCTGGATGAGCCTGTTGCTGACACCAGCCCGGTTGCTCAGGCGGTGGGGCCTGCTACCACATCGACTGGTGTTTGCCGGTGATCCGGCGGTTGGGCTGTCGACCGCTGCCTACGCCCGCGCATTAATGCAACGTCGGCGTCCGACCGGACCCCGTGTGGCCCTGCTGACTGGCTGTTTGATGGAATCCCTGTTCCGTGAAATCAACTTTGCTACGGTCCGCGTGTTGATCGAAAACAACGTGCAGGTGGTCATTCCCACCGACCAGGGTTGCTGTGGCGCCTTTCAGGAGCATACAGGCGAGGTCCGGGTCGAGGCCTTGCGGCAGCACAACCGCGCCGTGTTTGGGGACCTGGATGTTGAGGCGGTTGTCAGCAATTCTTCGGGTTGCGGATTGGCGCTCGGCAAGGCGCTGCATGAATGGCTGCCCGTGCGCGACGTCCTGGATTACCTGGGCGAATTGGGGCCGGTGCGCCGTCCACGGAATGCGGACGCTGGTCCGCTTTATGTCGATCTGCCCTGCCACTTGATCCACGGGCAGAAAGTATCTGGTATCCCCGCAAATGTGCTGGACGCCACGGGCTATTCCTGGCAACTGGCTCCCGGTGCCCGCGACTGCTGTGGTTCGGGTGGCAGTTACAACCTGCAGCAACCGGCCAATGCGAGAGAGATTCTCAGCCGCAAAGCGGCGTTCTTGCAGGAGCAGACAAGTGGGCCGGTGATGCTGGCGACTTCCAATCATGTCTGCATGATGCAGTGGCATTCAGCTCGCAGCGCCGGGCTGGCGCCGCATGGATTACAGGTCCGGCACGTGATCCAACTGCTCGACCCGGGTCCCGCGTTCGCGAGCACCGCGTCTCAGGGGTCGTGAAACTGAAAGGCGTACAACTTGCAGTCGCGCAGGTGAAAACGCAGACGGACGGTCTTTCCCGACTGGGGTCCGACGTCCTGGCCCGCTTTCCAGCGCACCGGCATCCGGACCGAATCGCCATGGAGGGGTACGGCATCGGCGTACGCGTACCCTGGTAGAGGCGTTCCCTCGGCGTCGAGCAGTTCCACGGCGACCGAGCCGCCCCCATTGGCCTGGACGTTCAACTCCAGCCGCTGGCCGCTGAACCGCAGCGGTGGTGTGGTCAGCTGGCCGCCGTCGTAGCCGGCATCGGCGGAGACAAATCCATCCAGTCGCAACACGGCGCGGCTGATACCCGACAGATGTTTTCCAGCGGCGGCCGGGTCGAGAATGCCGTCGTGGTCGCGGTTGGTACCGGTGTAATAAATCCACAGTTCATCCCCCATCCGGACCGGGTCGGGAAGCGCCCAGGCGAAGCGCGAATCGAAACGCCCCTCCGGCCCTGTCGGCAGAAATGCCTGCCGCTGGCCCACCCGTTCAAACCGCTTGCCGTCACGGCTGACCGACAGACGGACATCGAAGCTGGAGGGACCGAGCCCGCTGGTTTGGGGTCGCGGGAACCAGTGCCAGAATGCCTGGGCTAGCATGATGTAGACGCTGTCGGCTTCGGCATAGCGAAACACGTCGGCGCCATAGTAGTCGACCGGTGGTTGTTCCGTGGGAGTTGACTGCGTGGCCCGATCCCGGGCATCGGGCTGCATGACAATGGTCTGCTGGTCCCACTGTCGCAGATCGTCGGACTCCAGCCGGCGTACCGTCCGGCGGCGTTTACGCGGATCCGCGCGGTCGGCCCAATAGCGGGTAAACAGCGCGTAGCGGGAAATGGCCGGATCCCAGAAGATGACGCTCTGGGTGTCCCAGCCGCCGGGTCCTGGGTCGAGTCGGGCGAACGGTTTCCAGCGAAGGCCATCGGCGGAACTGTGCATATGAAACTGGGCGCTGGGGTAAACCTTGGCCTGGGTCTTGTAACGGTGTTCCGCGTCGGCGTTGGGATCGATCCATACCGCGCAGCCGCCAATCACACCGGGGAGCACCACGTTGTTGGCGGTTGAGCCATCGATGGCGTGCAGCCCCAGCCTGGGTTTCACGAAGTGCAGGCCGTCTGTCGATTCCGCGTAGCAGACCCGCCGTTGGTGGTCGTAGCGTCCCTCACCGGTGGGGCGCACCAGGTCGTACCAGATCCGCGTCTTGCCGTTTTCACGCAGTACGCTGGAATAGACGGAGAGATGCGCGCCCTGTTCCCAGGGTTGATCGGCCTGCAGCAACACCACCCCATCGCGCCGCGGCCGGTTCATGACCAGCTGGATTCCCTGGCTGTGCGCGATGAATCGTCGGTCGATGAACAGCTGCCTGGCGGAGCCGACGTCGATTGGTTGTGACGCGGCGTACCCTACCAGCAGCTCGACTCCTTCGATCCGCAGCGGCGCCTCGGCGGGCGCCGCGGGCCGTGAGAGGATCAGTTGATTGACACCCTGCTGAATCGGTGGATTGGCAATCTGCCAGACGCCCTTGGTGGCGGGCAGCGGGATGCGGTTCCCATTGATCAGTAGTTGCGTGGCAGCCGCGGCTGCCGGGACACCGCTCCAGCTGATCTTCAGAGTCAACTGTTGCAGGGACTGGTCCTGTTGTGCCTGGTGGATCGGGTCACCGACAGTGAACCGCAAGGGCCTCTGCTGGGCGGCCAGCAGGTCGAGTGGCAATTGCATTTCGCCCCCGCTGGCTGGTGTATCTCCTTCGATGTCACGGGTGACGTAATAGTGTTTGTCGCGTCCCCGCAGTTGTTGGGGGTCGCCGATTTCATACAGGACCTGGCGCTCGTCCTGGTTGAATACCGGCGCTGTGGCGCGACCGGCACCACTACAATGGCAATCGTAATTGAACAGATGAATGCCCTGGGCGCCGGCTTGCCAGTAGCCGGCCGCCGCGGCCCGCAGCATCTGGGGTGAAGCGTTCTTCGTGTAGTGACGCACCTTGATGTCGGACAACCCGCCGACCACACGGACTCCGGTCCCTTGGGCGGCGGCGACAAATCCTTGCACGTCGGCGTTCATGTCGAGGTAGCCGCGGGTCACCGGCACGATCACGTCGATGAGCGCTTCGCCGATCCAGGTGCGGGCATCGATGCCGATCGTCTGGCACATGCGAAAATTGGGAGGCACCCGCGCGGCCAGGGTCAGCGTGCGGCCTTTCTGCTTGCCGATTTCGTCCAGGCGCTGACGCACACGCCGCACAAACTGGGTGAGTACCGGCATGCCATGGTTGACTTCCCCCCGTTTGAAATAGATGGGGCTGCTGAGAAAGTCCATCTCAAAACCATCGACGTCGTAGCGAGTGCACATCTCTTCGATCAGCGAGAACTTGAGGTCGCGTACTTCGGCCAGGGAGTAATCGAAGGCCCAGGTAAAGCCATTGGATGGCTGATTGGCGCGCGGCCAGCGACGGCGGTAGTAGTCGGTCGACTGGGCGCCGATCTTGACATGGGGGCGCGCCAGTTCCCAGGGGCTGCGGAGCGAGGGCCACAATTCGACCCAGTCTTTGTGGGTGTCGTTCATTCGCAGTGAGGGCCAGAATTCCATTCCCAAGGCGTGTGCTCGGGCCGACCAAATGTCGAGCGGGTCCTTGCCGCGTTCTAAAAGTCCCAGCACGTTTTCCGCCCAGCGGCGGAAGTTGGGGATTTCAAATTCGTTGCGCCCCTGGCCGTACAGTTCGCCAACTTTCGTCCCGTAGGCGACGAACGATCCGAACGAGACGCTCTGGATGAACACGTCCACCTGGGTTCCCTCGAGGGCATCGATGACACGACACAACTGGGCGTCGGTGATTGGCGGTTCGTGCGCATAGAGGGCGCCACTACCGCCGTCGCTATTGAGCAGAATCCGGTAGGCCGGTTTGCCGCTGGGCGGCGCGGCCGCTGCCGTTTGACGTAGTTGCGGGGCCACCGTCAACCAGCTGAGCAGCCAGGTAGCGATGGGGAGTAATACGCGGGTCGATAAGCACGAGTGGTGAGCAGCCATGGACGATCTCTTGCCAGGGAAGGGAAGATGCCATTGCACGCGGCCTGGGTTGCGCGCTTACAGGAACGCGTGCGGCACACCGATTATTCTGGGCATTCGCGGCGCTGTTGTCGACGTCTGGGGTGGGCAACAGAGCCGGCCAAGCCAGCTTCGAGTCTGTTGTGGTCAGTTCGCGTGGGCACTAGACTGCCGCCAAAGTTTTTGATTCGAATGTGGGAAAGGCCCGATGGGAA
>MDTE01136883.1_pt1 | contig 15667 bp, 15 predicted proteins | sample 811231 | NCBI WGS metagenome assembly MDTE01 (sample SAMN05326651, study PRJNA326480) | marine metagenome | isolation source: seawater | place: Indian Ocean: Red Sea | collected 2010
ATCCGGAGCTGGACCAAAAACTTCGTCAGTACTGAAGTAAACAAATTTTTCTAATGAACCATTATTAGTATTAATATGCCTAGCATACTCTAAAACATTTGCTGTTCCTAAGACATTGTCCATTACAAATTCTATTGGGAACTCAATACTTCTATCAACGTGAGATCCTGCAGCTAAATGAAGAATAATATTTACTTCACCTATATCCTTTCTTATCCATGGATTTAGTTCTGACTTTAAATCATGAAATACAACTTGAACTCTAGCTTTATCTTTTTCATTTAATGATGATAAGATATTATCTAAACGATTTAAATTGCCACTATAGTCTAGCCTATCTAATGAGACTATTTCCCAATTTGTTGTTTTTAAAATATGGTATATCAAATGGTGAGCTATAAATCCTGCACCTCCTGTAATCAAAACCCTTTTCATAATAATTTGTTTATTTTCTATAGACTTTGAATATAATCATTTAATTTATCACTTGGTGACCAATGTAGTTTTGTTAGCATATCATCATTAATTCTTAAGGTCTTTCGATAATTCCCTGGTTGGTCATCAATATTTATTGAAGTTACATTAAATTTTTTTCTAAACATTTCAAAAAGCTCATTTATGCTATAATTTATCCCTGACCCTATTTCCCAAGCATCTTTATGTTTTGTATTTGAATTTGCTATACTAAGTATTCCAGAGACAATATCATCAACATGCGTAAAATCTCTTCTTTGCTCCCCATCTCCAACTATTGGCAAAGGCTCTCCAGTCATAGCTTTAAATCGCCAAATTCCAATAACATTTCCAAATTTTTCATCTAATGGTTCATGTGGGCCATAAACATTATAAAATCTTGCAATTTCAACATCTACATTATATGTTTTTTTATAGAGTTTACATATTTCCTCTCCAAGAAACTTTGTCATTGCATATGGAGAATCAGAGGGATTATGATGTCTAGAAGATGATCCTGCATAAATAACTTGTACTTTATTCTTTTTTGCCCACTCCATAACCTTTAGGGTACCCTGTACATTAACCCTAAATGATTCTTCGGGGTCTTCAAAAGATGGTTGAACTCGTGATTGAGCGGCTAAATGAAAACAATAATCATAATCTGATTCTACTAAATCATCCAATGATTCAATATCAGAATTTATATATTTTACGGAATCTAAATGATTCTTTTCTGAACCAGTTGAGTAATCATCTAATGAAACTACATTTTTATTTAACTCAACTAGCTTAGATATTAAGTTAGTTCCTATAAAACCTGCTCCACCTGTTACAAGAACTTTATTCATTTAATTCATTAATTTAAACAAATATAAGTATTCAATAGGTATTATCTCCATTACCTACTTGATAAACAAGGTATCCTAGGTTATTTAATAATTTAGGATTTATAATATTTCTACCATCAAAAATTTTAGGCTTTCCTTTTATATTTTTTTTGACTTTTTTCCAGTTAATCTCTTGAAATTCATCCCATTCAGTCATAATTGCAATAGCATCTGATTTTTTTAGACAATCTAAATGGGTATTTTCAACACTTACTCTAGTCATAAACTTTGATATTTTTGGATTTGTATAATTTTTTGATTCAAAAAGTAACTTAAGGTCTTGAATAATTTGCTTTTCTGAAACTAAAGGGTCGTATACTGAAATATATGCCCCCGCATTAATTAGTCTAGCGCTAACAAATATTGCAGAGGATTCTCTGGAATCGTTTGTATCTTTCTTAAACGACCATCCAAGTATTGAAACCTTCTTACGTTTTATACTTTTAAATTTTTCTTTGATTATTTTGAAAAACCTATCTCTTTGGTAATCATTTATTTTTAGTACTTGATGCCAATATTCTGCAACTTCTTGTAAACCATATTGCTGACATATGTATACTAGGTTTAATATATCTTTTTGAAAACAACTACCGCCAAAACCTACTGATGCATTTAGAAATTTATCCCCTATTCTATGATCTCTCCCAACTGCTTCTGCGATTTCCGTAATCTTCGCTCCAGAGTGTTCACTAAGTGCTGAGATACTATTAATTGATGAAATCCTTTGAGCAAGCATAGCGTTTGACACTAATTTAGAGAGCTCAGAAGACCATATATTCGTTTTAACAATTTTTTCTTCCGGAATCCATTTATTATATATATTAATTAGTTTTTTTAATGCTATTTGTCCAGACTTATCGTTATCTGCTCCAATTAATACTCTATCAGATTTAAACAAATCATTAATTGCAGTTCCTTCTGCTAGAAACTCTGGATTTGAAAGAATATCAAAATGGATTTTTGAGTCATTAGTATTTAGAATTTCCTTCAATTTTTCAGCTGTTCTTACTGGTAAGGTAGATTTTTCAACTACAATTTTATTATTAGTTGCAACTTTAGAAATTCTTTTTGCACATTTAATAATATTACTTAAATCAGCAGCCATTCCCTTCCCTTTTCCTTTTGTTTTTGTTGGAGTATTAACTGCTATAAAAATCATTTCTGATTCCATAATTGCATTATCAATGTTTGTAGAGAAAAAAAGATTTTTATTCCTAACTTTCTTTATTATATTAGAAAGCCCAGGCTCTTTTACAGGCAAGTTGTTAAGGTCTCGTTCATTCCATGCATCAATTCTAACTTGATTTGAATCAACAATACTCACTTTTATTTCTGGACATTTTAAAGCAATCACAGCCATAGTTGGACCACCAACATATCCAGCACCAATACAACAAATGTTTTTAATCATCTTTATTTAATAACCATGAAGAGGATTGAACTTTAGTCCCAAGGCCATCAATTAAATCGATCCCCAATTTATCGCATATTTTCTTCTCTGGAATGGTTTGATTATCTTGATCTCCTCCATTACCAAAAGAAATATCATAATCTTTAAAATGTTTTTTATGAATTTTTTCAATTGTTTTACATACAGTTCTATCATTATCTATTGACAAAAACACTTCATCAGTAATACTAAGTTCTTCAATTATTAAGCATCTTTCTTCTTCTAGCATAAATTCTTTTGATTCTTTTAGATTTCTCTGAATATCGTTATTTACAATAACAAATAACTTCTCTGCATACTTCTTAGCATTATAAAAATACTCAATATGCCCTTTATGCAAGGGATTAAAATAACCTGAAACAATTATAGCTTTTAATTTCATTGTTTTATTCTATTAAAGTCATCTTGTATTCTTACAATATCATCTTCACCAAAATAAGATCCAGTTTGAACCTCAATAAACACAAGCACTTTATCTCCTTCATTTTGAATTCTATGCTTATCTGTTTTTTTTATAAATACAGTGTCTCCCTTTTTAACTTTTGACTTAATATCATTAAGAACTATTAACCCCTCCCCTTGAATTACAATCCAATATTCAGACCTTTTATTATGAAACTGATAACTTAATCTTTTGTTAGGCTCAACTTCTATTTTTTTGATTTTAAAGTTTTGTTCTTCTGAGATTACAAAAAATCTTCCCCATGGCCTTTCTTCTTTATACAAATATTGCATATATACTATTTATATATTGAATTTAATGGTTTATACTCTTTAACAATCTCCTTCATTAATTGTACTAATTTAGTATTAGGCAATTTTTGTTTTGCTAGCAAAATTAAATCATCAATTTTTTCATAAGTTTTTAACTCAACAATATCTTTATCTGCAATCATAATTAGAGGGTTATATGATTTTTTTAATTTCTCATCCTTGGTTAATAACTCTTCATATAATTTTTCTCCATGCCTAAGTCCAATATACTTGATTTGAATATCTTTATTAACTTGATATCCTGAAAGATTAATCATTTTTTTAGCCAAGTCACTAATATTTACAGGGTCTCCCATATCAAATACGAAAATTTCTCCCTTTTCTCCCATTGAGCCTGCTTCTAGAACCAATTGAGATGCCTCTGGAATTGTCATAAAATATCTATTTACTTCTGGATCTGTAACAGTTACTGGACCTCCTTTTCTAATCTGATCTTTAAAGATATTAACTACTGAGCCATTGGAACCAAGAACATTACCAAATCTAGTAATTACAATATCTTTATAATTGAAATATTTTGAGATATAAATTTCACATATCCTCTTTGTTACTCCCATAACACTAGATGGATTAACGGCTTTATCACTTGATATAAAAATAATTTTAGAGACACTAGAATCTAATACTGCCTCAAACAGATTTTTGGTACCCAAAACATTATTAATAATTGCTGGGCCAACATTTTCCTCCATCATTGATACATGCTTGTATGCAGCAGCATGAAAAATAATATCTGGTTTGTATTCCTTGATTATCCTTTTTAAAGAAAGATTATCTAAAATAGATTCAACTAAAAAAGTAAACTTAATCTCTTCGATATTTGACACTTCCGAGTGTAAGTCAAACATTGGAGTTTCAGCATTATCAATTATAATAATTTCAGAAGGGTTATATTGAATTAATTGTCTAATTATTTCACTGCCTATTGATCCCGCACCTCCTGTAATTAAAATCTTTTTTGACGCATACTCTTTTCTAATATTTTTTAAGTTTAATTGGATCTCTTCTCTAGAGAGCAAATCTTCAATATCAAGGGGATTTAAAGAAAACTCTGATAATTTATCAAGTAATTTATTTTGCTTTGGGAACTTGATTATATCAAATTTAATATGACTATTTAATTCATATAGAAATTCTATTTTTTGTATATCAAGTTTTTCAGGAATTAATATTTTTTTAACATTGAAATTTTTTATTATTGGGATTAGATTATGATCTAGATAATATGTTTTAAATCCTGATGATTTTATTTGTTGATTTTCATCAGTAATTACTCCAGTAATTTTATAAAACTGATTTTGATTTAAAAAATTTATTATTTGATTAAGATCTTCTCCCCCATAAACGAGTACATTCTTCACATCATTTTTTGCAATATTTCTGTAGATAACTTTAATGAAAAATCTAAATCCTATAAATAGAGAAAGTGATAAGTAATATACAATCATTAAATCCTTTATGGTAAAATCTGACAGAAAAGTTGTTGTATATTTTAGTTGAATAAAGAATAAGAAAGAAGCAATTGAAGAAGTAATTAGAAGAAATAAGTTATCAATTGTATAAAATCTTATTGATGTATTATAAACTCCTATTAGATAGGAGATGATTAGATTTAGGAGGGGGATAGATAGAATAAAAAAAAAGTTTATACTCTTAAAATTATCTATTTCATATAAATTATATGCTAGAAGTATAGATGTGTTTATGGAGAAATCATATACTGCTACAACCCACTTAGGGTATTCTTTTTTAAAAAGACTTATAATAAATTTTCTAATCATCTAATCTCTAGTTTTAATGATCTCATTAAAACCTGGAGGAGGGTAAGGTGTTAGTTTTTTATCCCTTTTACAAACCTCAACAAGTTCTGAATCACATTTTCTATTATTAAGAAAGTTACTCATAATTTTTAATACTTTATCTCTTTGTAATATGCTGATTATAGTCCAAAGAATAATTCTTATGTCTAATACTACATTAGAATAAGTAATGTAAAAAAGAGCTAATCTACTTTTCCAAGGTCTAATTACTTGATTATATAGAATATCTGGGTCTTCACTTCCTTTTAATATCTCTCCTTCATCAGAAAAAACAATTGAGGCAATATCTGTAATTCCTGGTCTGATTGATAAAATTTTTTTTTCTTCTTTTGAATATAAGTTTGTCTCTCTTATAACATTTGGTCTTGGGCCAACTAATGACATATCCCCAATTAAAACATTTATTAGTTGAGGGATTTCATCAATTTTAAATTTTCTAATAATTTGTCCTACTCTTGTTATCCTAACATCATCAATTGCTGTAGAATCAACTCCCGTTTTACTTGCATTAACGATCATCGATCTAAATTTAATCATTAAAAAAATCTTTTCATCCCTGCCTACTCTTTCTGCAACATAAAATGGATTTTTAAAATCTTGCATCCATATCACGAAACAAAAGAATATTATTAATGGAGAAAGAATTATTAAACCAAAAAAAGAAAGGGAGATATCAAAGATTCTTTTCAATATATTTTTTTTATTGCTTCTATTATGTCTTGTTGCGAAATATAATATATTTCTTCTAATTCTTTAGAAGTAGGAGCAGGAGCATTAGCTAATGTGACTCTAGCTGGCATTGACTTAAACTCGTTGGGATGAATACTTTCGGTAACTGAACAAATTATTTCAGCTGCCATTCCACAAGAAGACCAGTCTCCATCAACAACTAATAATCTTTTTGTTTTTTTGACAGAGTCTAATATAATAGTGTAGTCAATTGGATTTAGGAGTCTTAAATCAATCACTTCTGGATTAATTGATAAACTCTTAATGCTAGGTAAAGTGTCTAAAATCTTTTTTACTGTAAAGCCAATTCCAACAATTGTTATATCATCACCCGGATGAATTATATTAGGCTTAACATCCTTTAAATCAATTAACTTTATTTCTTCTCTAGGTACTTCTTCCTCATAAAGCCATCGATCATCCATATAAATAACTGGATCATCAGCTAATACAGAAGAGATTAATAAATCCCTCGCATCTAAAGCAGAATATGGCATTACAACCTTAAGACCCGGTATATGAGAAAACCATGAATGAAGAGATTGAGAATGCTGAGCCCCCTGTTCTCCCCCTCTATTAATTATTGCTCTAAATGTAGCAGGAGCTTTTGATTTATTACCGAACATGTGTCTCCATTTAGCAGCTTGGCTTACAATTTGGTCTACTGCTAAAAGCATAAAATCAACTCTTGGATGAACTACCAATGGTCGATATCCTGACATAGATGCTCCAACTGTAGCGCCAGTTATTGCTAGTTCTGAAATTGGCGTATCAATCACCCTTTCCTTACCATATTTCTTGTCTAAATCTTTCATTGTCTCACCAACATACCATGGTGACCAAAGCCCTTGACCAATAACAAAAAAATCTTTGTGATTCTCTAATAAATAAGTAAAGGCCTCATGTATTCCTTGTGAATATTTTATAGATTTATTCATGAGTAAACAAAATTTAGAAGATTGTTCTTATTTGGATAAGGTGATTTTAGGGCTTTATTCCAATCATCTTTAATCTTTTTATCAATTTCTTGTACTAATTTATTGTATTCTTCATCTGAAATAATGTTATTTTTCAGCATCTCATTCTTTAATAATTTAATTGGATCTCGGTCTTTCCATTTCTTTAAATCTTGAGATCTCTTAACACCCACATCTTCATCTTCTCTGTGACCAACATGACCCTTCCATCTATAGGTCATTGCTTCAATGAAAACAGGTCGTGGATTCTTCCTAATATTATTATAACAATCTATCATATAGTTATAGAGCTCGGATATATTGTTCCCGTCTAATATCACTGAATCAATTTCATGAGATTTAGCAAACCTTGAGGGGTTTAAAGCAGGTTGCCTATGGTCTATTCTTAAATGGCTAGAGAATAGATTGTTTTCACATACAAATATAATTGGAAGGTTCATAAGTGATGCAAAATTTAAAGACTCATGTAAAACACCTTCTTCACAAGCACCATCACCAAAAAAACTTATTGCAATACTTCCTTTATTAGTCATTTTAGCTGCTAGTGCAGAACCAGTAGCAATAGGAATAGTAGCTCCAACAATAGGGACTGAGCCATAAAACCCATTCTCTATATCTATTATATGCATTGATCCACCCATCCCTTGGGAGCATCCATCTACTCGTCCTAAGACTTCTGCAAATAGTGAAAATGTATCATCATTTAAAGCAAGAAAATGTGGATGAGACCTATGAGCTCCAAAAGCTTTATCTCCATTCTTCATACATAAAGCAGAAGCAACTGCAATTGCTTCTTGTCCAATTCCAAGATGTGAGGGGCATTTAATGATTCCATTCTCTACATTTTCAGATATTTTTTCTTCAGCTTTTCTTATAATAATCATTTTCTTTAGCATTGAAAACAAAACATCTGTTTCGATTCCAGTTATATCATTATTAGTAAAATGAGTAAAGCTATTTATATCATTAAGATCATTAAATTGACTCATAAAAACTTTTTATTTGTTGGCAAACATATATAATCTCTTCATCTTTTAGTGATGTATTCATTGGTAACATTAAACATTTTTCATACATTCTCTCAGTATAAGGAAGTCCATTTCCCTTGAATCCTAATGCAGTAATTGAGTGAACAGGTTGGCCATTCCACTGAATTAAAGTACCTACACCATTATCATAAAGATACTTTTTTAAATTATCTCGCTGATCAGCTTCAATTTCATAATTTTGAAAAACATCAAAATACAACTCGTCAGAACCAGGAGCTGGAGGTAAGTGTAACTCTTTTAATGCACCTAATTCTTTTTGATATATCATAGCTATATCTCTTCTCCTATTAACTTCCTCATCATAGTATGATAACTTATAATTCAATATAGCCGCTTGCATATTATCAAGTCGAGAGTTAAATCCCCAGTCTACAAATATTCCATTTTCATCTCTACCATGATCACGAAGAACTTTGACTTTTTCATACATTTTTCTATCATTTGTAACAAATGCTCCACCATCCCCAAAACAGCCTAAATTTTTTGCAGGATAAAAACTTATTGTTGCTCCTTTATCAAAAGTGCCAATCCCAAAACCATTGAACTTGGCTCCTAGTCCTTGAGCCGCATCTTCTATTATAATTAAATTATTTTCTTTAGCGATTTTTAATAACTCATCCATATCACAACACCTTCCATTAAGCTGAGTTGGGACAATAGCTTTTGTTTTTGAAGTAATTAGAGACCTAACGGAAATGGGGTCTATCATATGATCTGGCTTACAATCAGCAGGAATAGGTTCAGCACCCACGAATTTTATCGCATTTGCAGTAGCAATATATGTATGTGATGCAAAAATAACTTCATCATCTTTTCCTATACCGGCAGCTAATAATGCCAGCCAAATTGCATCAGTTCCATTAGCTACTCCCAGGGCATATTTTACACCAATGTATTTTGCAAGATTTTCTTCAAATTCTTCCAGATCTTTCTGAAGAATATAAGCACCCCTATTGCCAATATCTGTAATAATTTCAATAAATTTTTCTTCTCTTGATTTGAATAAATATTGATAATTAAAAAATGGAATTTTCATAGACTGATTTAAAATTTATTTTCTTGTACATAAATAATTCCAATAACCTTGACCATAATCACCATCAATTTTTTCAAGATGAAAAAACTTTTCTAACATATCATGAAAGAATTTAGGATCTCCATCAGATGCTTCAATATATTTAGGGTAATATTCGCAAATCATAGTTAGATTTTTACTTTTGTCAATTAGGTCTGATAATCCTTTAATTGCCCACGGCTCAGCACCATCTATATCCATTTTTATAAAATTTACCTCTTCTATGTCATAGTTATTTTTCAAAAAGTCTGAAATATTGACTCCATTAGCCCATTGAGCATTAATTGCAAAATCAGATTTAGGCATTTTAACAATTTCGTTTTTATCCCATGCTGCAAGATTTAAAGGATAAATATTTTTACAATCATTTAGATTTTTATTTTCACATAAATATCTAAATCCTTCTCTTGTAGGCTCAAATGAAAATACTTTACCCCTCTCTCCAACAATTTTTGATAAATTAATACTAAAATATCCAATACTAGCTCCTATATCTAGGACTGTATCACCTTTTTTTACAATTTTTTCGATTAGACTAGTTGTTTCAGGTTCATATTCTCCCTGCAAAATATAATTTTGAAGCCATGTTCGAACATGTTTGACCTTTTCATTAGGATTCATCCAAAAATTATAATTATTTAATTGAAAAACAAAAGGCTTTTTGGGAGCAAATATCCTAAAAACAGCATCATAAATCGTCCATAAAAATCTAAATTTTTTTCCAAGTCCAAGACCTCGAAACGGTTTTAAACAAACCCTAAAAATTGATGTATGTAAATTTAAAATTTTCATTTTTTTAACTTTAAGTAAAGGTAATAAATAATAATGCTAGATATAATAAATAAGTTAGAGATTAATGATGCAATTATAGGAGTTAAAATTTTAAGATTTGATTTATTAAAATATACTATAGATATATTAATTATAATTGAAAAAAGATAAACTAGCAAGAGTACAGAATATTTCTTTTTTTTTAACAGTGGCATCTGAACAAATGAAACAAAAGCTATAAAAAAATTAAGAATATATATGTAGACAAATTGATCTTTATTATAGTACTCAGATTTATTTACTATAATTGGTATAATATAATCATATGATAAGAAAATAGTAGTGAAAAAGGCAATAAAGATTACTGTAACAAGTAATATATCCTTGAAGAGTGCTTCTAAAGATGCCACTACACCTATGTTATTTGAACTATCAATAAAAGAAGGAAGTGAATAAAATGCAATATAAGAAGCAATAGTGACTGGAATTGCAGAAATTGTAAAGTTCATATTATAAACTGCTAATTCATCCAGCATAAATTGAGACGATATAATAATATTAATAATTGCAATATTAGCAGTGCTAAAAAAATATATAAATAATAAGTTAGATCCTTCTTTTAAAATTTGCTTAAAGATAAATATAGATCCAATAATTTTTTTTTGAATGTTATAAAATTTAAAATTAATTTTAAATAATACAAAGACAAGGTAGACTAAACTAGATACAATTATTGCTATTAGAAAGCTATCAGTAAGAATATATACTGCTAAAATTGTAAATAACTTAAAGCTGGTTCTAAAGAGTAGAAAGGATGAATAAGAAATAATCTTATTAAAAATTCTATTTTTTAAAATAATATATTCTGATAAGATATCTGATATAGCTATTATATATATAGGAATAAGAAATAATTTATAATTATTACTACCAAAAATTAAACCTGTAACTGTTTCATTAAATATAATTATAATAACAAACAATAAGGATGAGACTATAATTGACAGAAATAAAAAATTTGAAATTATAAAATCAACTTTTTCTTTAGTTGAGTTTTTATAGGAAACTAAAATTGGAATTAGTATTCCCAATAGTGAAACCCCCATTATGTAGGATGAATAAAAATTTATTTGATTAAACAAACCATAAAGGTCTCTATCCAAATAATTCAAAAACATAATATGAAAAAAAAGTAGAATTAGTTTTTCAAAAAAAACTAAGATAAAATACTTTAACTTTTGCTCAGAAAGATTGAAAAATTCCAAAAATATTTTAATCATCATAAAGTTTTTTAAAAATTAATCTTTTTGCATATTTTTTCGCTGTTGAGGAGGGTAATTCAGAGTCTTTTATCTCTACTAGTTTATAATTAAATTCGTTCAATATAATTACATAATTTTTAGAAAAAATATATTTCTCTTTGTCCCATTCAGGATTTTTAGCATGAAAGTCATCTATAATTATGTACTTAAAATAATCAGAATATTTGCGAAAAAAAAGTTTAATTTTTGCTTCACTTATCATATATAAAACTCTGTCAAAAATAGCAAGGTCAAATGTTTTTAAGTTGTTTATCTTTAAATAGTTAATGATTTCTATTTCTTTAAGTATATGTGTAAAAAAATATCTTTTATTTTGCTTATCATATTGTACAAATTTTATAGCCTTTTTACTTATATCATATCCAAAAAAATAAATTTCGTTCGCGTGTTTTTTTATAGAAAAAAAATTTGGCCCACTAGCACATCCAAACTCAAATATCGACTTTAGTGAATGTTTATTTAAAAATTCACTGTAGAACTCACGTCTTATGTTTACAGAATCATTTTTATAACTCGTCCAAACATCTGGTTGTATAATATGTCTAAACCTCCAAAATATTTTTGTTTTAGCTATATTATTTCTGATTAAATTATAAATCTTTCTAAACATAATCTTTAACAACTTTTTTAACGTGAGTTAGATAATTTTTTAAAACTGTTTCCTGATCAAAATTTTTATTATAATAATCTATAATCTTTGACTTTTGATTACCATTTGATTTTATTTTAGTATAAAGCTCTGAAATTTTTCTAGAAAATGAATCTGAATCAAATGCATTATAATTTAAACCAAAGTTTTTATCCTCAACCATATTCCCAACAACTCCTTTTCCAAGAGTTGTAATAAGTTCTAGACCTTCTGACATATATTCAATAACTTTTCCTGGTATTGCTTCTAAGAACATTTTTTTTGGAAGGTAAGGACATAGTCCAATATGACTAATTGTTAATAACGACTTTATTTGAATTGCGTTAATATAACCAGGAAATATAATATTCGGATTGTTTTTAGCAAGTTTTTCGAGGCTAGCTTTTTTATGACCTGATCCACAAATTATTAGTCTAATATTTGGGTTTTGTAAATTAGAAAAACCTTTAATTACTGTTTCTAAGTCAAATTGATAACCTAGAGTACCAAAAAAACAGATATTTACAAAGTTTGAATTTGGATTAATTCCTAATTCTTTCCAAAAAGTTAATGAATCATTTATTTTTTCATGACTAATGTTCAACTTTTTATACGTGTGAGGAAAATACGCGTCAAACTTATTTTTCTCTCTGTTAATTTTTCTTAATGCAATATTTAAAAAGCTTTCAGTTATTCCAATAATTCCAGTTGCATTTTTTAGCATCTTATTTGTAGAAAAAAATAATGGACTTAAAAGCATTTTTCCAATAAAATTAATTTTACTTGGGAATAAATCACTAAATGCCTCGGGCCATAAGTCCCTATAATCAATAATTACTGGAATCTTATTTATATCTCCAAATTTTACTGATTCTTGACATAGTCCTAATGTTGGAAAAGAAGATATTATAATATCAGGTTTTATATTTTGACTGTATATTTTTTTTGAAAATGATTTTTTAATTTTTAAATGATCTATTATTCTTGAAATTGATACATTTTTTTTATACCCTGTTCCTTTTAATAGTTTTACTGTAAGATTTTTGTTAGGGTAATATTCTTCATCATTAATCATCTCAAATTCTTTTGTAAAATGATTGAATTTTGATGTCCACCATATGACTTTATTTTCAGAGTTTTTTGAAATATACTCTGCAAGAAGTCCATGCCTGTGAAGTCTTAAATTATTTTTATTATTTATAATTGGCTCACCTATTGTAACTATCCAAATAATCATCTTTTATTAATTAAATTTAAAATTAACTCTTCCAATTGTTGTGATCGATATCTATACGAAAACCTTGAACTTTGTTGTTCATCTATGGATATTCCTTTCTTAATAATTTTATTTTCAAAAAAGTCTTTAATCTGATCCTCTTTTTCAAGAATAAATCCTCTAGAGATTTGATTTAAGATTTTTTTCGATTCTGAATTTTTCTTACCCCCAATACATATGATTGGCTTATTCACACCTATATACTCAAATAACTTCAAAGTTAGTACTGCGCTATCAGTATGAAAATCAAAAAACATCAAATAGTCATATTTTTTTTGAATATTTTGAGAATCTTTTCTAGAATATTGTCCAATATGTTTAACATTATTACTTAACGAAAATCTATCAATTAAATTAGATAGCTCATCATAATGTTTGCCCATAAAATGAAACTCAATATTTTTAGATTTTAAATTACTAATTGATTCAAAAAATAAATTAACATCTTGACCCTCAAAATAGATAGCGCCAACATATAGAACATATATTTTATCTTCTTTTAATACAGGAAAATTTTGTTGACTAAAATTACTTTCTGATAATTCTTGATACCCATTGTAGATTACATCTACTTCTTTTTTTAAAAAATTTTGTTGTTTTTGAGCCCAAGGATTTGTCACTGTTAAAATTTTATCAGGATATTTCATTATTTTTTTTTCAATCATACTATCAAGTAAGTATCTCAGTCTGATGAAAGAGTAGACTTGATTTTTTGACCATAGATCCCTATAATCAGCAATCCAGACTATATTTTTATATTTCTTTTTTAATTTATATGCTGCAATATGTGAAGTAGCATAAGGGAAACTGCTAACTATAACTATTTTTTCATTTAAATTTTGAAAATTATCATTGAAAATTTTTATATAATTTTTTAACGTAAAAATATACTGATCTGGAAATGATAGATTTAAAAAAATTTTTAGAAAAACATTTTTAATGAATAAAAAAAAAGAACTATTTCTAGACCTAGAATCTATTTTATTAAGTGGTGCAGATTGTTTCAGGGATCTATATAAATTTATCTTTCTTCTAAATGTCAACAATTTAATTTTTTTATTGAAATTGAGAGGCATATCATCTTGATCTAGAAAACCATCATAATCTGAACCAATAACATATTTATCAAACAAATTATCATTTAAATAATATAATAAATTTGATATCCTTGGAGCACTATGTTCCAAATCGGTAATAGCAATTATTTTAATTTTATTATTCAATACTGTAGATTTTCAACATTTTATTCATTTCATTTCTGTATGAGTTGAAATCAATTATTTTCTTTCGCGAATTTTTACTCATTTTTGCCTTTATGCTCAAAGGTAACTTATAAAATTCTATTATCTTTTCTGCAAGATCTTCATGAGAAGATGTTTTAAATAATAGTCCCTCATCTTTTGTAATCCAAAAGTTGTTTTCTGAATTATCAGCAGATATAGGTATAAGTCCTGTTGACATAGCCTCAGAAGTTGATGCGGCAATACCTGCATCAGTTGTTGATGTTGAAACATAAAGATTATATTTTTCTAATATTGAAGGTAATTTGTCATATTCGAATTTCCCTTTTAAAAAAACAGAACCACTTAAATTAAGAGATTTAATTAATGATTGTAGATTACCTTTTAGCGATCCCATTCCATAAATGTCAACTTCAAAAGCAACATCATAATCTTTTAGAATTTTTGCAGCTTTTATTAGTGTGCTTATGGAATATATACTCTCTAGATTTCTGAGTGAAATTATTTTTAGTTTAGAAAATTGGAGATACCTATCATAATAAGAAAAAACATCAGTATCAGTTCCAAAATTTATTCTATATATATTTTTTTTCTTCTTAGTGAATCTTAAGATTTCTTTTTTCATAAAATCGGCGTCAACAGTCATAATATTAGCTTTATCAATTATCTTTTTAACTAAAAAAAACTTAAATGATCTGTTTTTTACGAGTTTTAAATCACTCCCCCATGGGGATATAACAAGTTTTTTAAACTTAAACATTAATAAAAGATATGAGAATTTTCCTATGTAGTGTAGATGCACTAAATGGTAATTGACTTTTAAAATTTTTTTTAGTAATAAGTAGTTTTTAAAAAAGGAATTGAATGACAATTCATGGTAATCAATACTCTTATCTATAAATAAATTTTGATTTTTTTTGTAAAAGCTAACCCAGGTAATTCTATAATTAGTATTAAGCAGAAAAAAATTTATCCATTTAGATGAGTGAACAGAATTTGCTGGTGATATAAATAAAATTCTTTTCAAATTTATTTTTTGGCGATTAAATAGTTTTCAATTGCTAAATATTGCAAACCACTTTTTTCAAAAACCTCAAGAGCATCCTTTGGTGTATATACTAAAGGATAACCGTGTAGATTAAATGAAGTATTTAAGATAGCTGGTATTTCGGTTAAATCTTCAAAGTGTCTAATAAGGTTATGATATTTTAA
>MDTE01192772.1_pt1 | contig 15666 bp, 15 predicted proteins | sample 811231 | NCBI WGS metagenome assembly MDTE01 (sample SAMN05326651, study PRJNA326480) | marine metagenome | isolation source: seawater | place: Indian Ocean: Red Sea | collected 2010
ATTAATTTAAGATTATCTTTAGTAATATTTAGTAGATTCTTATTTCTTAACCTTTTTGATCCCACCCTTGACTGAATTATTAAACAAGTATTCATGATAAAATTTTAATCATTTATTTCTCTTAACAGGTAAAAAGCTTCACAAAATTTTTTACCTACAGATTGACCTCTAATCATTGCTAGATTTTTTATACCTTTTAAAGATCTAGGATGAGGCCAATCACAAACTTCTTCTTTATAACATGAGAAGGCTTTTATTTTTTTATTTATTGTTTTAGAAATATCTACAAAGTAATTGGGGTTGAATTGTTGTTTTTTAATAGAATATTTCCACTCAGTGCTAGACAAAGTCTCAAATAGAAAAATTTTTTTTAATTTTGACCTTGGCTTTGGCCTAGTTGCAGTTAACACAGCTTTAAAAATTACTTGGTGATCAACATTAAGATCGTTCTCATAGTGAGTAAATAATATATCTGGTTTAATCTTATTAATTGTATTTTCAATATTTCGTGTAATTTTTAAAAGCGGTACTGTATCCAACTGATTATCTGGATATGAAAAATTTTTTAGAGTCTTAATACCTAGTATCTTAGAAGCTTCAATAGAATGTTTTTTTCTTTTTAAAATTTTTTTTTTTTAAATCTTTACCTTTTTTTCTAGAAGAAACCCCATCTGTAAAGTATATCGTATGGATTTCATAACCCTTATTTGCTAATTTTATTAGTGTTCCTCCACACCCCAAAGCGTCATCGTCTGAATGGGCAGCAACTACTAGGACTTTTTTCTTAAACAAACTCATTTAAATTTTATGAATAATATTTTTTTTTAATAATATTTTATTATATTTAATATTTTTTGTATCTTTTTTTGTTTTAATTCCAATTAAATCATTGATCCACCAAACACAATCTTTAAATCCAATTAAGTTTCTCATCATTACTGTTGAGGATAATCTCGGATTAATTTCAAAAATTTTCATTTTTTTCTTTTCGAATTTGAATTGAATATTAATTGAACCATTGAATGGTATATGCGAAGCAATTTTTTTTAATTTATTGTGTAATATTTTGGATTTGATTGGTTTTGCGTAATAAGTAAAGTCTTTATTAAGTTTTCTCTCAAATATGATAATTGAGACAAAATCCATATTCTTATAAATACAACTTGTATATTCCTTTTTTGAATTAAGATATTCTTGAACTATAAATCTTTTTTTAAAAATCTTATAATATCTTTCATTTAGTTGATCTTTTTCTTTGATAATTTCGTAATTCTTATTTCCTGCACCAAATCTTGTTTTTAAAAAAAAAGGTAATTTATATTTTTTTTTAAAATCTAAATTTTCACAAAATTTTAAATGATTTAATTTTTTTTTTTTTTAAAAATTCAAAAGTTTTCAATTTATCTAAAAATAAATTTACAATTTCTTTATTATTTATTAAAAAAAGATTTTTTTGGTATTTTTCTTTATTGTTTGCTATAAATGAAATTTCAGGCTCTGTTGTAGGCACTATGAGGTCAAATTTTTTGAAAAGCGCTCTTGAGTTTTTCAAATAATTTTTACTACTAGCATGCGGAAGTAAAAATATTTTTTTAAAATATAAATTACCATATCCGGCTTTCAAATCAGAACCAAAAATTTTAATGCCTTTATACTCTCTTTTAAGTATTTCAAAAATAGAAATAGCGATATCTCCGTTAGCACCTGTAATTAAAACTTTCATAAAAAATTCTTTGATAAAAATATAAATTTATCTTGATCGTATAATGATATTTGTTTTTTGAGTTTACTTGAATTATATTTTCTATTTTTAAAATTAATAATTTTCTTATTTTCCTCAAATTCTACCCAACATGCTTTACTTTTAAAGTTATCTCTGGGTTGCCCAATAGATCCAGGATTAATGATTAGTTTATTTTTTAAACGAAGTTTCATCCTTCTATGGGTGTGGCCAAGAAAACAAATATCGAAATTATATTTCTTAAATTTTCTTAAAAATTTATTGATCTTATTTTCGTAAATGTATTCATCATTTTTCCACGGAGATCCATGAGCAAAAAATAAATTCAAATTGTTTATTTTGATTTTTTTCTTAGTACTAAGTTTTTTTAAAAAAGTTTTATTCTTTTTAGAAATTTTTTTAAGTGATATACTGTAAGAATTTCCATATTTCTCACAAAATTTATTTAATAATTTTTTATTTTTCATTGATTTGATAAAATTAATTTCGTGATTTCCTTTTATTACATTTACCTTATGTTTTCTTAACAAGTTTATACATTCATTAGCTTGATAGTAATAACCAACAATATCACCCAAACAATATATTTTATCATTTTTTTTTTTTTTAATACTTGAAAAAAAAACTTTTAGTGCCTCATAATTACCGTGAATATCAGATATCACATAAATCATATATAATAAGAAAATTGTTTCGGTTTAAACCATCTCTCTGTTTCCACTATTTCATCTTTTCTTTCTTTATCATTTTTTATATTAAATCTTTTATTTCTTTTATTTTTAATAAAATTTAACATTTTACTAAAAGTAATCGGTTTACCTCCTGCATAAAAAATTCCATTTTTATTCATACTTATCATTTTTAAAATAAATCTTGTGGCATCAATCACATGTATATAATTTTTTTTTTCTTTTAAATTACCTTCAAAACTAAAAGTTTTTCTTTTTGAATTTAGTATTTTATTTATGTACAAATGATCAGGTCCTCCCACACCAAAAATTCCTCCAAATCTTACTATTTGATAATTCTTTAAATGTTTTACGATATATTGATCTGCTCTAAGTTTAGTTTTTAAATAAAAACTCTTTGGTTTTAAAATTGAATATTTATTGTATTTTTTCAGAAGTGGATGTACCCCAGTTCCAGACACTTGTATTAGCCTTACTTTTTTATTACTGCAGTATTCAACTATTTTTTTGACTGATAAATAATTTATAGTGTTTAATAGTTTTGAAGACTTTAGTTTAAAATTAGCTTTGACCGCAGTATTAATAATTAAATCTGGCCTTAGTAATCTCAATTTTTCTTTAACGAATTTTGGTTGAGATAAATCAATAATATATTTTTTTTTGCCCGTATTTTTAATTAATTTATGTCTAATTAAAAGTTTTTTTTTAAGATGACTGCCCAAAAAACCACTTGATCCTAATAATAAAATTCTCATAAATTTTTAGTATTATAAAGAGCAGCTATTGCCAGAATTTTTTTATTTTTCAGAATTATTTAATTGTATTGCTACTTGATTTCCAAATATATTAAAACCTATAAATTTATACTCATTTTCTTTTAAGACCTCCTGAAGAGCTCTAAATTCTCCCTGTCTCCAATTCGTATAATTGTATAATTCATCAAACAGTATGACGGCATTTTTAGTTAGATAGGGTTTAAGACTCTCCAAAGTAAACTTCGTAGCACTATAAATGTCCATATCTAAATGTACGAAATTAATCTTTGGATTATGCTTTTTAATAAAATCATCTAAAGTATCTTCTACCCAACCAACTATAGTTTCAACATTTGTATTGAGTTTAGGTATTTTTTTTTTAAATTAAAATGACCTTTGGCAGCAGGGGTGCCGACCCAATCTTCTTTAAGTCCTTCAAAACTATCGAAGCAATAAATCTTTTTAACGAATTTCGAAAAAAAATTCGCGCTTTTTCCTTCAAATGTCCCAAATTCTAGATAAAAGAAATTATTTCCAGGATCATTAAATAAAGATTTTTTTATAGAATATTCTCGTATTTTCCATTGATCTTTAAAAATCATTGATGTTTCTAAGTGGTCTTTAAAATACTCGAAACAATCTCTTAATTGCTTTTCTCTATATAAAGAATAAATTAATCTGTTTTTATTCTCCACTTCTTTTCTATATTGAATAGGAATTAATGCGTAAATTAAACGAGATAATTTATCAGTTACCTTTTTTAAAAAAAATTTCATTATCTTAAAGAATTAATAGTTAATAATTTTTTTATATTCATTTTGAATATTACTTATATCTCTGAGTGTTTTCATATTTCTTGATTTCTTTTTTAAATTGAATCTAGGTGTTATACAATTAAAACCAAAAAGTTTTTTTTGATTATAATTAAGCATCTTAAAAATTTTCTCACCACATTTTGTAAAGTCTGTTGAAGGTTTAATCCACCACCTTTTATAGTGACAAAAAATTGCCCATCTATCTTCATTAGATATATTTTCCCCAATTTGATGCCATAATTGTGCTAAGAAAATAATTATTGAACCTTTTTTTGCTGTCAAAATTTTAAATTTATTATGAGACTTTATTTTTTTTAAAGCTTGAACTCTCTTACCTGATTTATGACTTTTTGGCCAAAACCTAGTTGATCCATTTTGGCTAGTAAAATCATCTAAACAAAATATTACAACTATATCAGTTGTATTTTCATATTCTTTAATAGGCAAATGACAGTCTATATGAATTGGTGTTTTAAATTTTTTTGTTGGCTTTGTACTGCAACTAGCCATACAATTTTCTAAAATAAATTCATCATTGAATACTTTTTCTAAAATATTAATAACAGGTTTGTAGTCTATAAATTTTATATAATTTTTTGTATCTCTAAGAACTAAATCTCTAATTGTAAATTGCCCAAATAGAGAGTTATGATTAAATTTTTTCTTATCAATTTTATTTTTTAATTTTATAAGATTTTTTTTCACCTGGTTGCATTTTTTTCCAGATAGCTGATTTTTAATAATAACGTATCCGTTTTTTTTTAGATTTGAAAGTTGTAGATTATTTTTTTTCATTAGTAAAAAGTCTTTGATAAATTATTTTTTTTTTAAGCTCCCACGTTTCTTCATTAATACATAATTTAATAACATTGCCAATATCCTTATAATCATATTGAAAATCGTTAGTAATATTGATCTCATGAAATCCAAATTTTTTATGAAGATTTGAAATTCTTTGATTTTTTTTTAGAACATAGCAGCTTAAAATAACAGGTTTAAATTTTGAAAATATAAAATCTAATGACTTATATTCTAATACAGCTCCAATACCCGGGGTAGTCTGCTTTGAGGATACATGAAAGGACCAGTCACATGATTGAGGATTATCAAAATATTTTAAACCTAGTCCACCAATGATTTTGAGATCTTTTAGAACAGCAAAATAAAAATTTTTTTTATCTAATTTAATTTTTTTAGACCAGGTTAAGTGTTCATCTAATTGAATTATTTTTGAATTAAACATATTATTTCTTATACTTGGTTCATTTCTAATTTTAAGCATTTCGATTAGTTCGGCATGATCACATTCGAACACTGGTTTAAAAGAAATTGTATTTAAAATGTTATTTAGTTTCATTTTTTTTTAAATTTTGACCAATAAATTGGGTTAATCAATTTGGAATATTTTACATATAGAAATGGGACTTTTAATTTTTTTTTATTAAAATTAAGAAATTCTTTAAGTTGATTTTTATCATTTACACCTAAAATTATTTTATCAACTTTAAAATTAATAACAAAATTTAAACAAGCTTCGTAATGAGTTAATTTTAATCTTATAAGATCTTTCTCAAATTTTTTCCACTGAGTTTTGAGTTTTTTTAATTCTGGTGGTAGTTGATAGGATTCTTTCAATAAAAGACCTTGAAGAAAAATTGATCTAGCATGAATTTCAATTTTTTTATTTTTTATAATTTTTTTTGTCGAATAAAAAACTTTTGAATTAACTATATTTAAGGGTATTTGAATATAGTCTATTTTAAAATTATTTATTATTTTTTTTAACTTTTCCGTTTTATAAATTGAAATACCTATTTTTTTTATTTTTCCCGATTTTCGATATTTATTTAGTATATCAAAAATTTTTTTCCCATTAGTTTTTAATAAAATATTAGGCTTTCTCAGCGTTAATGCAAAACATGGGTAGTCATTAAATATCTTTTTATTCAAATTTTCAGTTAGATTTTTTCTAGAATTAATTTTAAGCAAATTAAAATTTAAATCTAATTTTTTAAAAATTTTAAATTTTTTAAAGTCTTTGTTAAATGAAGAATCTAATTTACCATACTCTTTAGCAGTATCTAAATATTTAATTTCTTTTTTTTTTGCAAAATTTAAAATACCTCTTATTTCATTTCTATCGACTTTATTTTTAAATAAACCGTAACTTTTACCAAAATTTGCAGTGCCTAAAATAATTTTATCTGAAAAAATCATTTTAAAGATGTTTTTAAAATTAGTTTATTAGGTAAGATATTTTTTTTTATTCTTTTTCCAATTATCTTATAATAATCATTTGGTTTTAACCTTTTTCCTTGTTGATTTGTTCTCTGAAAATATAAATCATCAAATTTTATTTTTTCACCTTTTTTAATAAATTTTTTAGAAACTATAGTTCTTCTAAAAAACCTTCTTGTTTTATATTCTTTTTTTGTAGGAAAGACATTATCGCTACCGAGGCTTACCTCTATTTTTCTAATTTTTTTTACCATTGATAAAAACTCTTTAGGTGTCATAGATATTTTATGATCTGCCCCTTTTTGTTTTTTATTAATTGTAAAATGCTTTTCAATCACTTTTGCTCCTAAACTTACTGCAGTTAAGCAAGCAAGTTCTCCTAATGAATGATCTGAAAAGCCAACAACAATATTAAAACTTCTTTTAAGTCTGTTAATTGAATTTAAATTTAGTGACGATAAAGGCGCAGGGTATATCGAAGTGCATTTTAAAACAGCTACTTTTTTATGGTATTTAGTTATGTTTCTTAAAGACTCTTTAATTTCATTAAATTCTGCAAAACCAGTTGAAATTATAATAGGAAGTTTCATTTTAGCGCACTCTCTTATTAAAGGAATATTGTTCATTAAACCTGAAGATATTTTAATTGCAGGAAAATTTAATTTTTTTACAACTTTAAGACTAGAAAAATCTCCAGGAGTTGCAAATAATATGATTTTTTTATTCTTTGCGTACTTTGACAAAATTTTTAATTCGTCAAATTTGAGTAGATTTTTTTTAAAAATTTTAAATGAGCTAGTATTTTCTGCATAACTTTCTTCAGGATTTATAATTTGTAACTTTACTGCATCTGCTCCAGACTCTTTTGCTGCCTTAATTAGTTTTTTTGCATATGACAATTTTCCATTATGATTAACTCCTATTTCTGCAATAACAAAAGTTCTTTTTTTTCCTATAATAAAATTTTCAATTTTAAAAAAATTATTCATGATTCAATTAATTTCAATCGAGTCCCAGATAATTACGATTTTTTTTAATATCTTTTATATTATTAATTATATTATCTATTTTTTTTGCTACATGTTTTGTAGAATTCTTTTTAATCAATGAAGCTACCTTAGACCCAGGTATTTGATACAAATTTTTGTGACTTTCCAATAAATATTCTATTTTTTTCTTATCTTTAATTTTAAAATCAAACTTTTTTATAAGTTTTTTCTCCTCTAAACTTTTAATGATTTCTTTTTGATGATTATTTTGTGCAACCACTAGTGGTTTAAATCCTGCTTTAATTTGCTCATACATAGTTGTGTTGACAGCAGACAAAACTAGATCATATGTTTTATAAAAATTATTGAAATTTTTAACTTGATTAAAGATAAAACTCAAATTTTTTTTTTTTTTTATCTTTTTTAATTTTTTTTTAAACTTATAATTTACTCCTACTAGTATATCAACTTTTATACTCTTATAATCAACGACTTTAAAGAAATTATATAAAGATTGAGTAAAATTTCCTTTATCAACACTTCCAAAATAAACTAGTAATCTTTTGTAAAATTTATTTTTTTTCTTTTTCTTAAATAGAATATTATGTCCATTTAAAATATATTTTTCTCCGCAAAAAAACTTTGTATTTTTATTTTTTGAAAGTAACAATCTTGTTGAATAATTATAATTTAGATAGTAATCACATTCCTTATTAAAATATTTAAAATCATCAATAGCAAGATGCTTTACAAAGCTACTTTTGATTTTTTTTCCCCACGTTTTTCCAAGACCATAATGATCTGAAATTATTAATTTATGCTTTTTTTTAAGTTTTTTGTTAATAAATTTAGCATCTTCAATTTGATTTTCCTTTGACCAAATTTTTGGATGTAAGTAATTTTTTCTACTATTATTTATAAAAACTCTAAATTTTTCAGATTTAATTTTGTGAATTAAATTTCCTTTTAATTTTCGGCAAATGAAATGAATTTTATATTTCTTTTTAAGAAAATTTGCTAAATTAATACAACGGTAGATATGTCCAGCCCCAATTAAATTTGAGCTATCTGCTCTAAAAAAAATTGTATCCATTAAAGACTAATTGATTTTTGATTAATTTTGAAAAAATTATTTATCAGATTGCAAATTTTAAATAAAGTTTTACTTTTTAAACCTGGAAATATTGGTATTGAAATTGAACTTTCAGAATGTTTTATTGCTCTGCTAAAATGAATATCTTTTAAATCAAATTTTTTTTTATAGTAAGGGTGTTGGTGAACAGGTAAATAATGAACTTGAACAAAAAAATTATTTTTTCTTAATTTACGAAATAATTTTTTTTGTAAATATTTATAATTTTTTGATTTTATTTTGATCAAATATAAGTGGAATGAGGAATAAAAATCTTTTCTTACTTTAGGAAGGAGTAAAAATTTAGAATCAAGTGTTTTGTTATAAAAACGAGCAATTTTATTTCGTTCTACAACAAATTTTTTTACATTTCTCAATTGACTAAGTCCTAAAGCAGCAGAAATTTCATTCATTCTCATATTCATCCCTAAAATTTGCTGTTCATAGTACCAATCATTATTACCTTTTTTTTTATTAATGAAACTATTTTTGTTTTTTGTAATTCCGTTGTTCTTTAACATCTGCATCTTTATATTTAAATATTTGTCATTTGTTGTGGCCACTCCGCCTTCAGCAGTGGTAATTATTTTAACAGGGTGTAAACTAAAAATAGTAATATGAGACCATTTACAATTTCCAGTTATATTTTTTTTATATTTCGACCCAAGAGAATGTGAGGCATCCTCAATAATTTTAAATTTGTACTTTTTTGATAAATTCCAAATTTTATCTTGCTCAGTTGGAATACCAGAAAAGTGAACAGGTATAATAATTTTAGGAAGTTTATTTCGCTTTTTTGCTTTTTGTAACTTTTTCTCAAGTAAATTTACATCAATATTTCCAGTTTCGTAATCGATATCTAAAAGATCAATTTTGCCTCCTAAATGAACACCGCAATTTGCTGAGGAAACAAATGTATTACATGATGTCCATAAAATATCATTTTTTTTAAAGTTTAAAGCTGCACATGCAATGTACAATGCACTTGTGGCACTATTTACAGCGGTGGAATATTTAGAGTTAACAAATTGAGAAAATTTTTTTTCAAATTTTTCTACAAGTGGTCCTTGAGTTAATAATTCTGACTCAAGCACTTGCTTTACTGCTTTAATATCAGATGATGAAATTTTCTGCCTGCTATAAGGAAATATGCTCATTTTTGTGAATTTTAAGTTTAAAAGATTTTTTTTTAGTTTTTGAAATTTTATTTTTTCCAACTATCATCTAATTTTTCGGTCATTTTAATAAAATTATAAGCTGCCCACTTATTTCCACTATGTGTATTTTTATTTAATAGTATCTTTTTTATATTTTTTTTAAAAGGAAATTTGTTGAAAATATTAGTTTCCTTAATAGTCTTATCAAATTCAATCTTATTATAAACATGTTTATTTAACCACAAATAATCTCCCATTCCAATTTTAGGTCTATTGCAGATTATTTGAGAAATTTTTTTTGGAGCTCGTTTCTGAATGTATCTTCTAAGAAAATATTTTCCGTCTAGACCGTCTTTACCAAATCTGTAAGATTTTGGCATTGCTAAAAAAAATTCTACGACTTTTACGGCTTGAAAAGGTAGTCTCGCTTCAACAGTATTTTTCATAAAAGCTTTATCAATTCTCAAATTAAACATATCAGGTAATGTTTTAGTGGCATAAATTAAAGCTCTTAATTGAGAAAAATCTAATTTTCTTTCTAAATTTTTATATTGCGAGTTTAGTGATCCATACGATCGAATTAAGTCAAAATTATAATTTTTTATTATTTTTTTAAGAAAAACGTTGGAGCAAACTGAATGATTAACTCTTGAATAGAAAGGTTTAAAACTAAGCTCAAAATCTTTATTTTTTTTAATATTGAATTTTCTTATAATATTTTTTTTTTCTTTTAAAGAAAGACTCTTTAAGGATTTTTTTTTTAAATAGTTATCCATTCTATTAGCTTCAATATCAACGTTATATCCTCCAAGAAGCTCATCTGGACCATCTGCAAGGAAAGCAACTTTAGATTTTCTTTTTTTTATATACTCTGCAAGTCCTGAAAAATTCGAATTTCCAGCGTCAATACACCCGTCAAAAGAATTTGAAGAAAAAAATTTTAAGTTTTTAATAGCGTTACTCTTATTTAGATAAACAAGATGATGTTTAATTCCTAAATTTTTAGCTACTAGTTTAGATAAATCTAGCTCTGAATATTTATCAATTTTTTTCTCTTGATATTTGGAAACACCAAATATTGCGTTGAATTTTATTTCTTTGGATAAAAACATTGAAAGAACAGTACTATCGATACCACCGCTTAACGTCGAAAAAAAACTAACTTCTCTTGGAATTCTTAGTTTAACCTCTGTACTAAATATCTTTTCAAATTTATTGAATACTTGATTTTCACTTGGCTTATTTTGAAAAAATTTATTCCACTTTTTAATTTCGAATTTTGAATTTTCTAGCATAGTAACTTTTCTATTTATAATTTTTAAGTTTGAACCAGCTGTTAACCTTTGAATTTTATTAATTAATGTCTTACCAGGCTTACAACTATTATATTTCCATGAAGAAATAATTGAGTTAAAATCTAACTCAATTTTTTTTTTATCCATAACAGCTAAAATAGGATTTACCTCAGATGAAAAAATTAATTCATCTTTTTGTATTGCGTAAAATAAGTGTCTTTCGCCCATCAAATCTCTACTTAAAATCAGTTCATGACTAAACGAATTATAATATGCAAAAGACCACATACCGTTCAGTTTCTTAAGATTTTTTGAACCATATTTCTTTAAAAATTCGTAAAGTACCTCAGTATCAGTTTTCCCGATAAACTTAATTTTAGATTTTTTGAGTTTTTTTTGAATTTCTAAATAATTATAAATTTCACCATTAAAACTTAAATAATTTTTTTTATCTTTTGTAAAAGGTAAAACAATTTTTTCATTGGGTGAAACAATTGACAGTCTATTATTACTAAAACCAAATGTGTTATTTTTGGAGGTATAAATCCCTTTTTGATCCGGTCCTCTATGATGAAGAAGATCTGTCATCAATATCAATCTTGATTTAAGATTTTTAATAGGGTTATTGGATAAGCTATAAATACCAGATATTCCACACATAATTAATTCAAAATGTTTTTTATTGATAAATAATTTTTATCTGGAAAGTTCACAAACTCTTTGCAAAAATTTAACCTTGCGTTTTGTAAATCTTTATTTTTCCACCAAAAATTTATATCTTGATAATTGTCATTAACATGTCTTGCAGCTTGTATAGGATTATTAAATATTATTTTTTGAATTTTTAACTGATCAAAATATTTTAAAGCATTATTTCTAATTTGGCAGTAACTTTCATCCAATATTAATATTGAGGGTACATTAAAATATAAGTTTTCTAAAAATCCAGTTGAATTCAAAGTTTCAATAACTAATTTATAATTAATTGATTCTTCAATGATGGTTTTTTTTGACTTAAGAAAATTAATATTTTGATTTAAGAATTCTCTTATGCTTGGCGCTCTACCAAAATCGAGATACTTTAAATTACTTTGTTTTTGTATCTTAGCATCTAAATTATCAATAAACTTTGATATATTTGAATAATATTTTCTTGTACTATTTAAATCTCTTGGAGCAGAAGCTAGTCTATTCGGGATATTAAAAGTATTTGTTGCTGAAATAATAATTCCTTTAGGATTTAAATTTTTTTTATATTTTTTATTTAAGTTAAAATTTAAATAATGCACAGGGATCACTTTCGAACTATCAGACCATCCCCAGGATAAATAATTATCACAAATTTTTTTTTCAAAAAATTCCCCAGTTATAAATTTTGCTGTTCCATACATTCCTCCGTGTTGAGAAATTAAAAACTTACATTTTGACATTTTTTTTTCAGCAATATAAATTTTGAAATATTCGTTATAATGCTGACCTGTAGATGTGAGAACTTTAGAAGGATTTCTTGGCCATCCAAATTTTTTAATCTTTTTTTTATTATTTAAAAAATCTTCTACGAAACTTTTTGGGATATTTTTGAAAACCATTAACTTTGCGAATTCGACAAAACTATTATTTTGGATTTGAATTCTTTTTTTTCTAAATTTATCATCAAATTTTAAACCGGTTTTTTCGTAAAAATATTTTATTGGAATAATTGGAAAACTTCTTGCAGAATAAAGTAATTTTAACTTCAAAGATTTTGGCATATAAGCCTCGTGAATGTATAGTTTGCAAGTAAAAAAATAATTTAATATTCTATTAACAAAACCAAATATATTTAGTAAAGATTTTTTTTTTCTATTAAATTTTTTTTCAGTTAAGCTTATAGGATTTATTATATTTTTTTTATAGTCTGTCTCTTTAAATTTAATTTGAAAAAATTTTATTAGATTAAAATTGATCCAATGTGACCAGGAGTTTTGAAAAGTTAAATTAGAAGTAAAATCTCTTGTTTGTTCAGGGATAAAATCTTCATCATTATAATTGAATATTTTTGATTGTAAATCATTCAAATTATATTTATCAATAATAGACTTAATAGTTTCGTACCTATCAAACAAACATATTAAATAAGAAGCAAGCCAAGAACTAATAAGTATTTCCCAATAATCTTTTGTGTAATTTGTTTTGTGATAATTGTTTAGTTCTTTTGAAATGAACGCAACTAACTCTGTCCAGATTGAACTTTCAATTTTATTTAAATCATTTTCGGCTTTATGTAAATCTTTCCAATGATTTTCTATAATTGAAATCTTGTATGAATTTTTAAATTTTTCAAGACCTTGCTCACACCAATCGCCTACGAGAATATTCTCCTCATTAATCGACCAAAGGTCGATATCATTTGATATTACCAAATTTTTCACGATTATTTTTTAAAAAAATTTTTTAAATTTTGCTTTAATTTTATTAATTTTTAACAAATCCACATTATTGAGGGATGAATAATAAAACGACTTTGGTACTCTTTTACCTACGTATTTGAACTTTTTATTATAGTTTAACATTTGTTTTTTGTCCCTGAAAATCACATAAAAATCCTTAAACTCCAATAGATAATGATTTTCCTCTTTAGAGCATAAAACTTCATCAATTTTTTCTCCTGGTCTTATGCCTATAAACTTTAACTTAGCTTTAGGGCTAAGAACTCTTGCAAGATCACAAATTTTTAGTGAGCTCATTTTTGGTACAAAAACTTCTCCTTTTTGCATTATAGAGAAACAATTGATAACAAATTTGACCGAGTCCTCTAATGATAAAAAAAATCTTGTCATATCATGATGAGTAATTGGTAGATATTTTGATTTTTCTGCAATTAGATTTTTAAAAAATGGAATTACAGATCCTCTCGAGTTAATTACATTTCCATATCTTACAACACTAAAACTTGTATTTTGTCTTCCTGATAGAGAGTTAGCAGCAGTAAACAATTTTTCAGCTGCTAGCTTGCTAGCTCCATATAAATTTATTGGATTTGTAGCTTTATCAGTAGATAGCGCAATAACTTTTTTGACTCTACAATTTATAGCAGCATTAATTATATTTTCTGCACCATAGACATTTGTTTTAATACATTCTATTGGATTGTATTCTGCTATTGGAACATGTTTCAAAGCCGCAGCATGAATTACATAATCAACATCTCTCATCGCAATATTTACTCTTTTAGAATCTCGAACATCTCCAATAAAGAATCTCAAATTTTCGTCTTTAAACTTTTGAGCCATTAGATATTGTTTATTTTCATCTCTAGAAAAAATAATTAATTTTTTTAATTTATACTTTCCAAGAAGAAACTTGGAACACGTCTGACCAAATGAACCTGTTCCACCTGTGATTAATATAGTTTTATTTTTAAACATTTTTTTTTACGAGTGTCCCCTTTTTTATTTCATAAATCTGATCACAATACAACATTGTAGAAAATTTATGAGAAATAGAAATTAATGTTTTTTCATCTTTTAAACTATTTATTGAATTTACTATCTCTTTTTCAGTAACTGTATCTAGAGAGCTAGTGGCTTCATCAAATATTATAAGCTGAGGATCTTTATATAAACATCTAGCAATTGAAATTCTTTGTTTTTGTCCACCTGATAATTTAATTCCATTTTCTCCAACTTCTGTTTCAAAACCATTCTCCAAAGTTTTTATGAAATTAGAAAGATTTGCCAACTTTGATACTTTTTCTACTTTGCTATCGTCAATTAAATTTTTATCTACTCCAAAAGCAATATTTTCTCTTAATGATGAGTCATGTAAATAAGTTTCTTGAGGAACGTAACCTATCATTTCCTGCCATTTAGAAATATTTTTTTCAATATTAACATCATCGACCAATATCTGCCCCTCTGTAGGATCTAATAGACCCATTATTAAGTCAGTCAAAGTACTTTTGCCTTCACCTGTCTTACCAATTATTCCAACATGAGAATTTTTAGGTATAGATAAATTTATATTATTCAAAACATAGTCAGATTTTTTTGTATTAAATTTAAATGATAAATTATGAATTTTAATTTCATTTTTGAAATTAAAGATATCTTTATTATTAAATTTATTTTCTTTGAAAGATTTTTCTTTTATTTCTTCGCTTTTTAAAATATTTGAATAAATCGAGTCAATTCCTTGTATGTTATACTCTAATGTCTGTACACCGGTAATTATTTTAACCATTGATGGCATAATTTTGTAAACTGCTGCAACATATATGCCTATTTGAGGTAAAAGATTTATGGCTATTTTTTCTGTAGAAAAAAAGTTGTAAACGAATAAACAGAAAATGAATATCACAAAAAGTTCAAAAATAGGTTTAGGAATGGTATTCAAATACTGTGTTTTAAAGGCGTTTTGGGCTATTTCACTATTTGAAGACTTAAATTCATCAATAAGATGATTTTTTTCTGAAAGCTTCATCATCTTTATGTTGCTAAAAATTTCTTGAATGATTTTTAATCTTTTGCTTATTAAAAGTGGTCTTTTATTTCCGTATCGGACTAATGCTTTCCTGTTTAAAAAATAAAATATTATAGAAAAAATAAGGAATAAAATTAAAATAGATGCTGTTATTTTAAAATTTAAAAATAGTAAATAAATAAGAATTCCAGCTAGTATAGTTGTGTCTAAAAAAATTCTTAAAATACAAAAAACGGATATAGCAAAATGGTTTATTTCTAATGTTATATTTCTTATTATTTCTGAAGACTTTGCGTTAAAATAATATGAATAAGGTAATTTTAGATAGTTTAACAGTAATTTTTTAGATAAACCTTCTTTTAAATTATTTACAAACTTACTTTCTTTATAATAA
>MDTE01041573.1_pt1 | contig 15664 bp, 11 predicted proteins | sample 811231 | NCBI WGS metagenome assembly MDTE01 (sample SAMN05326651, study PRJNA326480) | marine metagenome | isolation source: seawater | place: Indian Ocean: Red Sea | collected 2010
CGGGCAGTTGCAGTACTTTTTCATCGGCTTCGAGAGTGATAAGCCATCGCCCAGGAGTGGATGCTCTCTCAACCTGCAATTTCACCACCAAAATGAAATAGAAATTGAGCTCGTTAGAGATTGCACGTAATGCCAGTGGTCGGAAGGTAAATATAAGGCATCTCCGGGCCCCAGAATAAAGTCTACATGGGGCAAATGCACGCAGTCCTCATACGCAGCTTTGAACATCGTCATAGGTAAGTTTAAGTCAACACCGCTAGAGTTGTTCATCTTAGGATCTTTGAAAACATGTTTTGCGAGGATCTGACTTTTGGGGTAGAGGCGAACATATTTGTATCCGACGACTTGTGCAAGAATATTATGGTGCGGATCCGTATGCAAGGGACTAATTGTTCCAGGTGGTCCGAGCCAGGCGAGAATAGCCTTTAAGTGCTCGTCAACTGAGCTTCTGTTGATCGAGTCTCCGTACAGTGTACAGTAGACAGGGACATCGAAGTCTTTGAGAAGCATTGGAATCTGCTCGAAAAGAGAGTGTTGTGCGACGTATCCAGTCTTGCTGCCTGGCTGTTGACAGAAATCCCACGCGCGTAGTTTTTCAACCATCTGAGAAGGATGCACACTTTTCAATTTGCACCCTGAACGCTTTGAGCCCTCTGCTTCGCCAACCATGCTTGCATCAGGGGGTTCAGGTCTCAGGTGATACTGAAGAAAGTCAGATAACACCATACGTTCTTGTGACCATTCGCTATTGAGGTAATGTTTGCCAAACTCTATGGGCACAGTACGACTCCCAAAAATGTCTAGAAGATAGCGAGGACTTTGCCAACTTCGGATGGCATTCCATCGTGAAGACAATCCGGATAATAACGCCGGAACACCATGGCAGACATGCTTTATGTACACATGCTGAATAAACGTGTGAAAACTCGAAGCAGAGCATATGTTTTGCACTGGTTTGCGACGTGGATGCGTTCCAATCGCAAAAGAACCCCAAGGAAGGGGCCGTATTTTCCTTCCCGCTATCACTAAATGACATTTTCCGGCCAGGTCTCCACACTTCGTGCCAAGTTGCCAGGATGTGTAATTACCTCTGCTCATCCAGCGCCTCTTCAAACAGAGCGTTGTTGGTTTTGATAGGCGCAAATGGGGATGATCATCGCAGCATTCCTTAAAAGATATCCTTGGCAATGAATTTTGCAGTTCGGCGATGCGTATGTCAATTTCCGTGCGGAAAAGGTGACTACCCAGCATCGAAGCATTGTCTAGCATAGTCAGTGAGTGAAGCAAACTGGACCTCTTCAAAGATCTCTTCTTTGAAGATGCAGCGAGCAGGCCGAGTTCGGCATATATTAACGCGCATAAAGCATACAGCTCTCTCCAAATAAACTGTACCTCTCCCCATCGACCTGTATGAAGTTTTTCCCACGAGCCGATCAGAACTACAAAGACTCCCTTCCGAATCGTGGACAAATGACTTTTTCCCCAAGAGTCGGCTTTGCCGGGATCGTGAACCTCAGTTTCTATCGACAACAACCGACCAAGTGCAGTGGAGACCACACGGGCAGCAGTTGCGCCTCCTGCTTCGTGGAGAGTTTGAAAGACGTCGTTTAATGCAGCCCCGCGTGACGATATGTGATCCAATTCCGTGTTCACACGCATCAGCACCTCGAATGTGATAACGAGCTCTGAGTGGCTACTCGCCTCCGACGCACGATGACAAGTTGATAATCAACTAACCCTGTTTAGGTCTCATGAGGTAGTGCCTGTGGCTACGCTCACAGTTTCGGGACAGGTACTTTTGCATGCCCATCCCATAAACATGCATAATTTCCTTCTAAGCCGCGTTTTTCAAAGCGATCGGTTCAAAGCAAAATTTTCTGATTTTTTTGGCGATCAAATTGCCTTTCAAGCAGGATATTTTGAAACTGATCATGATGGTTACGGAATCTACGTATTGCCCCTTATTATTTGTTTTTGCCAAAAACAAAGTTGGGCGCCAAACATGGAGGGCGACCTTCGATTGTGCCGCGCATTATTGTCCAGGAGTATTGCGCGCTTTGAGCGTTTCCTAACTCCACGCGAAGTTTCACTTCGCCTAAAGTACTCAAGAAATAACGGTCTAAAATGTATGAAAATTGCTGCGATATAAATAATACCTTCGTAAATATGTTCTGGAGTCGCGGTCAGAGTCTTCGAGCTAGTTCAGCTGCAACGCAACATCTGACGACGCAAACTCGGCAACGTTGACGCGCACTACCGATGATGATGTCCTCCATGTCTGGCACCGACCAGCGTATTAGCAAGCGGTTCAGAGCGCGCGGCGTCCACACTAGGCGCCAGGCACGTGCGACCAAAAAGTGTTGGCGCGTAGCGCGTGTCGGTATTTGCATCCGACCGAATGTCAACGACGCACAGGGGAAATGCTCAATTATTGAAATAATTACCTTCGTATCATATAAGGTCAGTTTAATTAAGGTCTATTCATAATAAATACGAAGGTACCTTCGTACCTTCATATATATACGAAGGTACGAAGGTATAAAAATACCTTCGTATTATACGAGGGTACCAATCAAGGTACCTTCGTAATAACTTTTATAAATAATAATGATGATCGTGTGATCGACGACGACGAACGAAGATTTCTTTCGATCTCGAATGGCTATCTCTTATCCGATCCAAAATTCGTGATCCGCAAGCCCTAGGCATTCATTCTCCGGCATATCCCGAGCGAACGAACCAACCAGATGGCTGCAATCTCCGCCTTCCAATGCCGCTTCCTCAGCGCGAGCAAAGCGCAGAAAGCTATCCGCAAAACTGGTCGCATCACCCGCGTAATCACAGCCAAGCCTGCACATGCTACGCTCAGGTGAGAAACGCCCACTCTCGGAGGGGCAGCTAGCATTTCCCGTCAAGTTTCACGGATGCTATTTGGGGACCTCCGTTTTGATGCCTGCGCATTTTACTCGTGGAGGTGCTCGGATACAGAGAAGTCGGGTGTAGATCACTAGAGGACTTCATTAGCCGGCCCGACAATCGTGCTCGTGCGGAATCCAGACAGAAAACTCACTAGCTACGCTTCCTCCCCGCAGTGGAAAGGCGGAGCTTTCGAAAGCGGCAAAGCCCGTACTTGCCGCCGTGTTGTCAAATGCTCTTATCGCGCTCCCTTCCTTCGCGGGCGAGCCCGGCAAGATTTTCGACTTCAACCTCACCTTGCCAATCATTGCATCCGAGTTCCTACTCTTGATGGTCATACTTGATAAGACGGTCTTCGGCCCCGTTGGCAAAGCTCTCGACGACCGCGATGCACTCATCCGCTCACAACTTGAGGCAGTCGGCGACAACTCGACGGAGGTTGCTAATCTCATTGTACGTTACTTTTGAGATCCTCGCCATTAAATGTGCATTTGCACTTTCGCCCTTTCATTGCATACCCCCGCACTTCACGACTTAATTCAATGATATGCTCCTGAACTGAACTTTGTCGGCCGGCTGAAAAGTCCAGCCCGGAGGGTATCCAGCTCTTGGAGCTGGCTTGACTTTACGTTGGCCGTTAGTATCCGTTGTTGATTTCTGGCCTAACATTTTACGTGCAACCCCCACTTTCTACTTGAACCAGGCTGAGAAGGAGGCGATCATCTCCAACACCCGAGCTGAGGTTTCGAAAGAAGTTGCGTCTACCAAGGCCAAGATTGACGCAGATATTGCCGCTGCACAGGCCAAGGCTAAGGCGGACGTGGACGCACAAATCGCCGCGGCTCTCGCCAAGCTCGACGCTGCAAAGACCGAGTCAGCCTTGCAGGTTGAGACCAAGGCGAAGGAGTTATCTGATCAAATTATCAGGAAGGTCGTCGAGGTGTAACTCCAACCAACACAGGGACTTAATTTGATAAACTCTGGGGAGCCCAAAACCCCTCCACATGCTGCCAACGCCGTCCTACTGCACTTAGTGATAGAGAGAACACGTTAATTGATTTGTGATTTAGCAGTCCTTCTCGTCTCGTGACTATTTTTTGCCAGAGTAAAGCCCCACCAGAGTTCCTCAAAGATTTTTGAAGGATACGCCCCATCAGGGCGCGAGAAGGTTTGCGTTGTGCAGTGAGGGGGATTGCCAAGTAATAAAACACATCCGAACACATAATGATTCGATGCGACTGGCAGGTCTGCACTACTGCACGATTCATACGAGTTAGGCAAGCCCACCATTCCTTGCATCGTAGCACTCGAAAAACTAAGGTGTGCTGCCATCTTTTTAGCTCCCTGCTCGTGCTTGCCCTCGCACGGGTAACTCTGTGTGTTTCATCTCATGCAGACCCTGTATGTGTCCGTATCGGAAAGCGGATCAGACTGCGCCCTTTCCTTCTTTGCCTTATCTATACATCTCAGAGACATCTTCTTTCTCTTGAAGGTCAGCTAACCCACTCACAATACACATACTCGCCTCAAACTTGACGGTTCACACATAAATTTACTGTACATATGCACCATGGCGTGATTGTTTGTTCGATTTAGACTTCCACAGAAACAGCCTCCATTCTTTGTGACACGAGAAGCTTTACTGAAGTGAACCAATTGCATCGTCGTAGGTTGGAATTTGCATTTTTTTCATAGTAATCAACTAAACATGTTGCGCGCCGCAGAAAGATCGATGGTGGTTCTGCATCCAATATCGACTGAAGAAGTGTGGTGGCGAAGCTCGCAGCTGCCGCACGCCTGCAATTATCTGCTAAGGTAACACCCTGGCTCGAAAACTCACAAGTAATCAATTTGTTGCTCACTCCATCACCATGAAGCTTGTTGTTTTTTGTTCCTCGCCCTCCTTTTTTACACCCTTGAGCATCTGCTTTGAATGGCACATAGCGTGATCTGAATGCAGTTTGTTGATATTCAGCCAGCATATCATCCAAGGGGCCGTTCTCGAGAAGGAGCGTCTTGTAGATTGGATGACACGTGACTACGCAAACTGATTCATCTTCAGTTGCAATTTGAGATAAGTCATGTTGATATTGCGATGTAAGTTCCCTGATAAGTTTTGTTTGAGCACGCATCAGCTTGTAAGTCATGAAAGCACGGTTTCTAGTACCCGCAGCTTTACGAAGCAAAATCAGATCTTCAGATAATTTCGTCACCCCATGCATTCTTCCGTCGATTGGTCTGACGACATCGGATAAAAGTCCATTCCGTGCACTACATATGAAAGAGGACGCCCAGTGCAGGGCTTTTGAAGCGCAGTGTTGCATGACAGGAGTATCATCAACTTTTGATGCTGACTTTGCCGCCCAGGCCACAAGGAATAAAAATGATCTTGCGCTCGTGAGAGATACTTTAGGGATATGTTTGAGCCGAGCAATATGTACTTGATCACGCCCAACTTCTGATGAACAAACAATTACATCAAACATAGCGAGCATTAACGATGGTTGTACGAGAAGGCCGACATCTTTTGGAATCGAATTTATGATGGCATCCACAATCGAGCATAGGGCGGCAACCTCGGAAAGATTTACAAGTCCGGGATGTCGATGAGAAAGTTGTACGGCCAAGTGCCGATAAAGACGGAGGGCAGGAAGTGCAACTGTATGGCACATGGTAATCTTGATCTCAGCTGGATCCAGTGCGCTGATCGTGACACGAATCATTTCAAGAACAACGCGGACATCACGCAGTGTTGCGAGCATGTCTAATGCAGTTCCTGCATGTCCACGACGATTGATGCTTTTCGCCGCGACAATGCTAAAGAGGGCAGAAATTGCGACACCTGCCGTTTGAATGCGAGTATGAGTATTTTCAGCAGGGACTGCACATATGGGATGAAAAGCACTGACGATAATGCCACCAAGCCAAGAAATTATCCCGCTTCCATCAATCAATTGCTTCATCGCATAAGATGATTCCGTGGCTCGCACGACTACGCTGAGCATTAGTTGTCGTGCAAAAGGATCGGTTGAAAGATTCGCAAACCTTTGCGACATTAAAGTTTCCACAGTGAAAGATTTGCGAAACAATCGTGTTTCATCAAGCACGCCACCAAAGCTGGCAAACAGTAAACGTAACACCCACAGACGAAGTGTGCGAGAAAGATTTCTTGACCCAGTGGATTCTTTACCACTTGATCCATTGAGAAGAGCGAGGAAGGCAATAGGCAACGCGCTTGTTCCCAGGGATGCTCTTCGAATCACTATGTGTTGCAAGGATGCAAATATTTCTGCTCCAGGATGCAAACTAACAACAGCTGCCTCAGCTGCGAGCAATGCTGTTGGGATGGGCATTCGTCTAAGAAAATCAGATGGAGCGATAGCATTCTGCATGGATGCGAGAAGTGTCGTGATCTGTTTCTGCTCACGAAATGACGATCTGCACATGTCAGCACTGTTTACTGCTTTCAGTATGGCATAGGCAACGCAACGTAATCCAGGGTCCATTGAAGCAGTTGAAGCAAATGCGAGTGAAAGCATGCCTGATTCGACACAATCCCGATGACTCATTGTCTCGTTATTCAGAGCATAAAGGGCAAAGGGAAGTACCCACGCGGGATTGTATCCGGCCTTTTCGATTTGTAATGTTATGCCGTGGGCATAATCTCCATACAGGTAACAACTGTCCAGAAGACCGCTGCTCTTCGCTTGGAAAAGAGGTTGTGAATGTGCAAAATGAACCACACTCAGTGCACTTCTACGAACATCTAGGGGTTCGCAATGTCGCAGTGCAGTCGTGACCATCTCAGGTTGAACAGCATCAACCCAGCCACGCGTTATCTTCCCACAACGTGTTCCGTTCATATTTCTGTGAACATCTAGGTCTGGGCAACAAAATAATTCTGGTTCACGCAGAAGATGTGCTGCGGCATCCCCCCAAAGGTATCCAATTTTAGTTAAAATGCCACCCCCAGCTGCAATGTCAAGTGCTACCAAGAGCTGAGCAATCTGCATGTCACACCTAGACAGAGTTGCGCCGTGAGTAGCAGCAAGAAGAGGTATGCGACCTGCTTGCCTGGCTTTCCAGGATGCAGATGACTGCATAGATGACTGCACACGCCTACTGGTCGTGTGAATGTTTTGCTTGTCATCGATGACGCTTGCGTCGTTATGCAAGTTCCATGACACGCATGTGAGGCTAATGAGCAGAAAATTCAGCTCTTCTGCACGTATTTCTAGTTCTGGCTCTCTGCCATCCTCTGTACACCTCTGGGTTCTTAACAGTGCTTTTGAATAGAAGGAATCATCAATGACTTCAAGTATGGATTGAAGAGGGAAGCGCAAGCTCCTGATATGTGCAGGTAGACGCGCCGTTTGATATGGCTTTGCCTTACGCGATAGGAATTGGGATGCTGCGAGCTCAAACGTTTCCCTAGTTAGAGAGATAAGTGAGGCCTTGAACTTTGGAGAAGAGGATTTTAGCATTTTCTGTGTGAATTTTGTGAGAGCCAATAAAAAGTGTTTGAGCAAAGCAAGGGACATCGGGCACATAAAACGCTGGCAAATTATCGCACGAGCAAATGCTTGCAGAGAAACAATCGAGTCCAATCGAATGCGAGCTGCTAAGTGATAGCGCGGACCGAGAAGATTGTTGAGGTCAATAACCAAGTCACGTTCCGTGGCTGCTGCCCTTGCCAAAGGAGTTGATGGTTGCAGGAAAGACGATTTCGCCCTGGTGTTCTTCGGCATGATTAAAGCGAGTGTCCTGAGTGTCGACGTGAGACACGTAATGTAAGCATGATATGTGCTCGGATGTGTATTGCTCTGCTTATGAATCATCATGCGGACAGCTGAGGCAAATTCTGCCAATGCGTCAATCACAGATCCAACAGAGATCCCACCTTGATTGAATACTTCAATTTTTGAGCCAAGCCAACCTTCCGCGGGAAGTAGTATCTCGATGATAACGTTTGTAGTGCTGATGTCCGCAAGATTGATCACGTATGTGCCAGCCAATATGCTTGCAGCATGTGAAGTTAATGTTGGATTTACACGATGAGACAGCTCCAGGTTTCCACTCACACATGCATCGCTGTGTTTGAGATACTGTGCCGCCAGGTGGCAAAATACTGAGCACATATTCTTCAACTCATCTGACGACGTCAATAGGCTGCCCCTGATAGCTGAAAGATTTATTGAGTCGCCAAAAAGATTAGCACGACCCTCAATGATGGCTCGCACCACTGAAAAGAGACTTGGAATACGAGTTGGAGTCGTCAGTGTGCACTCCATTCGATTCAAGTCGTCATTGATCAATGAAGTCAGGTAAATTGCATGGGGCAAGCATACCCTTGCGATCGCAATCGCCAAAGTCACGAGATTAGTGTCGAAAGATGTGATTGCTCGACGCAACAGATCTTTAATTGCGGGATTGCTGAGAAAGTCATGTGTTAAGTTACGAATTGATTCTGCAGAAGTATACTTCAATGCAGTGATCGCCACCCAGCACGCTCGAGCTATAGTTCCTTCACAGTTTGAAAGGTCGCCGATAGAGAGAATAACTGTAAATGTCACTCTGAGTGCAGTACAAAGGACCTCTGTTTCACGTTGATCATTGCATCTTGAGACTGATGTGGGCTGCTGCAAGATCATGGCTGCCACTTCAACTGTGAATGCGAGCATGAGTGGAAAACTTTTTGTCATGTGATTCTCACAGTCTTGTAGGCAAGCAACGACACCCAGGCTCGCTGCCTTGGGTACGTGTCGCAGGACAGATACCATCCAGAAAGTCATCGAACCGTTGACTCTACCCGTGAGCGTATTCCTAACTATATGTTGGAAGAAATCGGTGAACTTTAATAAAGCATCTGTGAGGCTTGTATCGTCTCTGATGCCACGATCTTTTTCTAGTTCAGAGACGACGAGGTCTGCGAAAACAGCTTGAAGACAAATCATACTTTTCTGCGCTGGGAAAATGTGTTTCATCCCAGATGACCCAAATAAATGCTGACGACATATCTGTAAAAGACCAGGATTGCATTCCGCAAAGTCGTGTGCACGAGCGAGGGTGGCATTACATGCTTGAAGAAGAACTTCGAAAAAAATGCTGATCCAATATTTTGTTGTGTTGTAATCCTGCGCTTGATTCGTCTGATTCTTTTGGTAAGCGGAACAAAGGAAGTCGATTGATTGTGCGGATACCAACAGGCGCCAGAATTTGAGCAGTCTTGACGTATGGGCTACTTCTTCAGCTTCCATCCGTCTGATGGCACTGCAGAAGGCATCCTTAAGTGTCCCAATACTCACCACGGACATCGTGGATTCAGAAGTCACGGGTAGCGAATACCCATGCATAGCTGAATGGAGTATGGACCCAAGCATTGCAACAAATTCTTTAGATGAGGGAGGTGCGTGCAATTGCCTCCAGAAATCAAAATGGATGATTGGGCCATGAGCACGAAGTACAACGCGTGCGAGATCTCTGTGTCTCTCATTGCTGCTCGACATAAACGATAAATATGCGGCAGATAATACACTTCCAGACGCAGATGCTAATTCCTTGAAGATCAATTCGCCCTGATCATCACCATCCTGTGAAACCTTCGAGATGCGTCCAATCAGCTGTCTCGCTTCCATGTCGTCCACATCATTTTCTTGATAATTGTCATTTTGGATGCTTTTTATTTTGTCCGATGGATGCACTCCATGTTGCTCTGGGTCTGCATTGTTCTGCAATCCAATTCTGGAGCGTTTGATTATCATTTGCACAAACTTTAAGAGGGAGACAAGGGACGGCGGGTAGCCATCATGATGCATTTCGGTGTCTCTTGGCAACACGTTCACAATCAATGCTGACAGAGCGATGGGATCATCTTGCTGCTGCAATATATCAAATAACACGGATGAGAGATACGTCGCGATCGCAAGGGACTGTAGATGTGTACGCTTGGAACTTCTCAAAATCTTGGAACTGATTAGTAATGCATTCACTGCAAGACTGCTGATGCCGACATCCTCACAGAATGTTTGAGATGCTAAATTGGGAAGCATGGGTCTGCTATGAGGTATGCATGCATCCAGGGTGCTGTGAATTTCTTTGTGGTCAACCACCTGTGACCACATAGATTGGCGACAAGCATTGAGAATGATAAATTTCAAACCTTCACCGAGGCAAAGACTACGTCGCCGTGCTGCTGCAATAATGACTTCAGATAGGAATGAACTCGTTGCCTCTGCCGCCGCAATGGGTGCATTTGGGACGTGCTTTAGCCATACGTCCACTTCTCTTTGTGCAACTTTGCTGTTATCCAGAGCACCACATAAAACCATATGAACAGCCGCGAGGTGGGCAGCATCGTTGCGTATGCTTGCCACTGGCGTCCGGGCAGAAACCATCAACAATCCCGACAAATGCGTATGAGACACGCTGATAATGCGTCCATCTACTTCTCTATTATTTTGAATGGACGTGTTTGAAAAATTCGCAGCAGTCAAAGTGATACTAGCCTGGAGAGATGCATTACGGACAGGCACGGGGTACAGTTCAAGCTGGCGCACACCATACACAGCAAACAACATCTGAATAGTTGCAGCAAGTTCTTGAGATGTTTGATTCAAGGGGGAGATTGATAGGAAGGATATCGGATCTATTTTCGCATGAAGTAGCCCATTCATTCCAACAATCTTTGTGTACTCGGCCAGTGCATTCAGCGTATAAATGCGGCTGCATTCCCCAATAACGGCGGGGATTCTCATTTCAATATCATGTTCATCATCTCTACTTTCCTTCTCCATATTACTTTCCTGTGTCTTCAACCAGCTGTGCATTTTGTCGTTGCCCATGTCACCAGACAGACCATAATTATGTCGCGTGTGTAATGCAAGCAATACTTGTGGATCAGGGAGTATCGATTTTGCAGCTTGACGAGCCCTGGTGACCAATCCAACAGATGCCAAAAGTTCGCGCTCTTTCAAAGCCTGCACTGCTTCCTTCAACTGGTCAATGTGAGAACTAATATATCGCAACAAATGCAAAGTTAGCCATATTGATACATGTCGAACAAGCCGTGAACTGTGCTGCAAACCTTTTGTTAGGACCGCCTTGTTTAATGAGGCGGGTAACAATGTTTTGAGGGCATAAAATCCCTCATTGCTTCCAATGCTTTCAGCATACTTTATTATCATCTGCTGGGTTGTGGCTTTACTTGCGGTAGACACTATGCTGCCCATCATAGTGGCGCCGATGAACCAAAGCATTGAAGGTCGTGGATCAATGGGGTATGCGGCGTAGGGTAAATATGCCGCGGCGACCTGAGGATGCATCTTGCATGCAATCATTATAAGCTCTGCGTGCCGGCATTTTTCCAAAGGCTTAAGTTTCCTAAAGAACTGCACCAGTGCGCTGCACTTTTTACCAAGAGATACAATGTAATCTGCACGTTTTGCTTGTATCGAATCATCCGTGCTATCATGATTTGATTGCTTAAAAGCTTTATTCATTTTCTCATTGACATCTTGCTTGCCGTGCTTTGATTTCCTGTCCAAACTCCTTGATGTGACCTCTGGGCAAATACCATGTGATGGATCCGTACAAACTCGCTTCAGAATATCGTGCGCAAGATCGGATGCAATCATGAAATCAGTTTTGCGCGCGTTCTTTGCTTCTCCGCTATCACATTGACAGATAACAAGCCCACTGATTGACGCAAGCTGCTCAAGGACCTCGCGACCAAAAAGCGCAGCTTGCAACCTGCTGGGCACATTGCTATCGGATGAAAGCACTGTATTCCTCATGAATCTTAGCACACGTGTGATGACATAGGGCGAATCACACGCTAGAAACCGGAGGACATTTCCCAGTAAAACTTTCCGCGCAAGCACAGGACAAACAAGCGTATTGTCTCGAGCTGCAAAGAAGGCGAGGACAAATTCAATGTACATCTCCCTTGTTGAGAGTATTAATGGGTCTAAACCTGCCCAGTGAATCTGTGCACTGCGTCTACGTCCACCGGCAATTCGACGGTGGCACGTGCCGGTTCGAGGTGGCCTTGCCAGCTTAGTCAATATTGGGAGAGTAAAGTCGAAGTTCCGATATAACTCCCATGTCAACTGTTTGCTTCTAGTAGCGATGGAAGCACAGAGTGACAGAGCACAGTTTTGCCGTACTCGAATGCCACTGGTGAGATGCGAATATACAGAACGCATGCGTCGCTGCAAAATATTACGCGCGAGCCCGTCAAGCTGTAAATGCACATAACTGTCTGTTGCGAGGTCAATTTCTTGTGGCTGCCGTAACATGTCTGCAACAAGGCACAGCAACGGAACGCACACTTTGTGTGAGTTGTTTAAGTGATGCGAGTCCCAAAGGTCGAGGAGGTCAGTGAAACCAGGAGAATGCCGAAGATACGCCTGTCAATTAAATGTATGGGGAGAAATCCGAATCCGTTAGAACACCGGTCTTTTTTTGTGAGGCACGTCGCGAGCGTCAGCAGCGGCGGCGAAAATCCACAAACCTTTATCACACGTGCACCCTCCTCTGACGAGGTGCGAAGTTCCGTGCGTATCTTGGCAAGAGCATTAGCGACGACATCCGGGTCGCTGGAACTCAAATGATCAGCGCTGTGTTGGAGAGATGCTTCTCGGTCCGGTTGCTCCATCACTATCCGCTCACTGACTAGCTCGGAGGACTACTAGGTAGGAACTGCATGCACGTGTAGTCAGTTATGCAGGTGATGAAGAATAGATATAGCTGTATATGAGATTGGTTAGACTGAGCCAGTCAGTAGCCAGTCCCCGATTTATTATTTAGTAAAATGTTTTTTACAGTGTTTTTACGGTGTATGTACGAAGCTTGCGAATAATATGTAATAATGCGAAGTGTAACTTTAAATGAATAACCCGTAACTTTAAATAATAAATAACCCCAAGTCTTAACCTTCGTACCTTCGGTAACATTAAGATTTGACTATTTTCCGACCTCCGTGACTCCCTCTTCGCGCCTTTGGCGACAGCGCGATGCTCTGACGCGGAATCCTTCACCCGATCTGAGCCGAGTCCTCCCCGCACGATGCCGCATGTAGGGACGACCCGCAATCACATGCGCGAAGCGCGCGGCTGGATGCGTGTGAGGTTACTCCCCAACCCGCGCGTCCCGGGGACGAAAAACAAGTCTAAGATGGGCTCGGCACGCCTCTCCTGGGAAGCGAGCAAAGTCAACCGGTGATCAGGTATGCGACCGTGCAGATGGCCTCCTCGACGTGAAATATGCATCCCTGTGGGAGAAAGGTGCTGGCGCGCGAGCGCGTGCACTCTCAGGAGCCCGCGCGCCGCCTCTTTCCCGCGTCCGTCGGTTTAATGCATCTCGTTGGCAAGTCATTAGAGTTCATTACTCTGACATCACACGCATCGGGCCGCGCACTTCGCGCATGTGAATGCGGGTCGGGCTTGCCTAAGGCGTCGTTTCTGGGGGACTCGGCTTTGATTGGGTGTAGGTAACCGCGTCGGAGCACCGCGCCGTCGCCGATGGGCGTGATGAGCGACGCATCGCTTTTCAACAGCGGTCTATAACTCAACAAAAGTCCCCCATCGGAGGAGTCATCACGCCCGAGGGCTGGTTTCTGACTACGAACATGAGCTTCAAAACCAAATTTCTTACCGCGCTGTCTCGGGAGTAGTGCATACGTACGATATGAAAAAACATTATTCGTTTGTTCGTTCATTAGCAAGCGGCTCAGCGCGCTCACCGTCCAGACTGGGCGTCACAGGGAAAGAAAAACACACATGACCTAAAATAATACGCAAATGACCGAAACCGACGGGCTCAAAAAGGCTCTTGAACTGATTGTCTAGCTAGTTATTAGCTACTACAGTTCCGTTCATTCGTTCCATGATACCCAAACATGCTTTCGGAAGAGAGTCATTGGTACTCACTCCTCACTGAAACATCCTCTTATTCTCTTTGTCAAATGCATGGCGCTTGAAACGCAAGAGCAGTCTGACATGGCCGGCATCGTTCTCTATCGCGCGTATACCGTCCTTGAAATATAGTTTGAACTTTCCACTCTTTCCAAAAGCCCCATCGATGAGACCTTCCTCGCCGCGACATGTCAAAACTTTCATTCCCTGAAATGAGGACATATCTGTCTCTCTTTTAAACATACCCCTGCCGATTGCATAGTGTGCATCTATCACACGATCGATCGCACCTTCGCGTTCTTTGACCTTGAATGCCTTTATGAACCTCAGTTCTTTGTAATCATGTTCAAGGTTGATTGGGCGGGCCAGACGGCCATAGAAAGCTAGTCGACACGTCTTCTGATTGATATCTGAATCAAATCGCGACGCGATGAAAAGTGTTCCGCGTGGAGAAGTTACGCGTCGATCAAATCTTAGAAGTGCAAAGTATGGCGAACCAGGAGCATCAGAAGAACCATTATATGCCGGATCGGCACATCGAATGGTTACCCCACTTCGCGTATCATCAAAGTTGTTTGTTTTGGCATGGCTCTGCAATTCCTCACAATATCTGTATTCTTTATCTTCACTAAAGTAAGAAAAAGATACTTCTCCACTAGAGGATGTGATCGCATCATCACAAGTTTCATTTGGGTGCCCCGGAAAGTCCGCCGAGCTCATATCTCCTGGAAGGGTCGAATCACTCTGACGAAAGAATTCGGCAGTGGCCATCACAGTGCAATGTCCCAAAGTGACATGAAACTTTGTCTTCGAATGTACAGGTCCTCGATAAAAGCGGATTTTTTCGGCAATCACAATGGCAGCATCGAAAGAAGGCACCGTTCCGGGAGAAGCCACGAGACCGCGTTCCATCGACTTGTGGTCTAATTGAGCAAAACACATCCCCAGCCTGTCGCCCTTTGCACAACTTTGCACGGATCTTTTAAACATCTGCATACTTTTTACTTTTTTCATGAGGCCAACTGCTGGAAGCTCTACCACATCGCCAATGCTGCACTCACCACTAAGTACGGTGCCGGTTAGAACTGTACCCTGTCCTTTGATCGGAAAACAATGATCAACAGCAAATAGAAAGTTTCCACCTTTCTTTCGCAGCATCCCTTCTGTTACTCGAGAGGTGAGGCTAGACATCACGGCACTCATCCCTTCCGGTGGTGGTCCGCACGAAGACACATCATCTGATCCCCCAGGACGCGCAGCAATAGAAATTATATGAACGTCTTTGAACTTAGTAGTCTTCATTGTGCTCAAAATACGACGTCTCATCTCGTCAACCTTCTCGGCACGTGTCGATTCAGGTATCATATCGGTTTTATTGAGCACTATGAGAAGGTTGTTTGACGTGATCTCGCCGATGACTAGACACTCAGCAGTTTGTGTTTGTATTCCTTTGTTCACATCTATCACCAACAACATCATGTCGATAATTTGCGCTGCTCCGAGGACAGTTTTTATCAGGGAAGCGTGCCCCGGACAGTCCACTAAAGTAAACTGGAGCTGGTCATAGGGTAGATGAAGAAGGCTATCGGGTATCGGTACAAGGAAGCTTGAAAACCCAAGATCCAGCGTGATCCCGCGCTCTGTGCTTTGTGGATGTTTATCTAAGGAGGCCGTGGAAAAATGTGTCGAAAGAGCGCGGGCTGTGTAATATCAGTTGGGCTATTAGTAGTTGAGAGCTGAAGGAAGAAGTGGAAGGGAGATGTACCTAAACTTGTCTTCCCACTGTCGATGTGACCAAGGATACCGACGTTGACATTTAATATTCTGCTGCTGGC
>MDTE01002951.1_pt1 | contig 15663 bp, 20 predicted proteins | sample 811231 | NCBI WGS metagenome assembly MDTE01 (sample SAMN05326651, study PRJNA326480) | marine metagenome | isolation source: seawater | place: Indian Ocean: Red Sea | collected 2010
ATTGCCAAACCTGCATTTAATCTTTTAGCAAAAGCCCTTGCTCGAACAACCCCACCCACATCTGGTGATGCAATAACTAAATCTTTATTGGCGTTGAATTTTTCCTTCATGTCCTTGATAATTGGTGGAGCTGAAAAAATATTATCTAATGGAATGTCAAAAAAACCTTGGATTTGACCTGCATGCAAATCCATAGTCAAAACCCTATCAGCACCAGCTGATGTTATCAAATTTGCAACTAATTTTGAAGTTATTGGAGTTCTTGGGCCTGTTTTACGATCTTGTCTTGCATACCCGTAATATGGGATTACTGCAGTTATCCTCTTTGCTGAGCCTCTTTTAGCAGCATCTATAGTAATCAATAACTCCATTAAATGATCATTTGCAGGATGAGAAGTTGATTGAATTATAAATACATCTTCACCTCTAATATTTTCATTTATTTCAACAAATATTTCATTATCAGCAAAATTTCTAATTGATGCATCTGCTAACTTTACTTCAATATAAGAGGAAATTGCTTCTGCTAGTACTTTGTTGCTATTGCAGGCAATGATTTTCATTTAATAATTTAATTTCATTATATTAGTACAAAAATAGATCAAGTTAAAATTTTATTTGAAACTAATAATATTTAACATTCTTCCAGTAAATGCTTTATCTTCGTGAATTGATCGACGATGACTAAAAAATAAGTGTTTTTTTTGATAGGTATCTTCGTTAATATTATAAATATTTGATATGCCTTTTTCTTTTAACTGAAAATTAATCACTCCTCTCATATCAAATAATTCCTTATATTTATTCTTATTTTTAAAAAAACAAATATATTTATTATTTTTAGCTATAAAATTTTCTTTGAATTCTTTACTAACCTCATAGTTTTGCTTACCCAAACAAGGCCCTACGATTGCTATTATATCATCTAAATTTACATTGTATTTTTTAATTAAGTTTATGGAATTATTTACTATGTTATTTAATGTACCCTTCCACCCTGAATGTAAACAACATATAAAACTATTTCTTTTGTCGAAAATGAAAATTGGAGCACAATCTGCAGTTAAAACCCCTAAAGCAATTGAAGAATTCTTAGTAATTAATCCATCAGATTCAGAGGCAAATTTAAAATTTTTATTATTAATCTCACTTATAAAATTTGAATGTATTTGTTTAGTAAGTTTTAATTTCTTATTTTTGAGTTTTAAATATTTTTTAGCAAAATCAATATTTTTTTTAACAACAGCTAAATCATCCCCACTTGTATAACTACAATTTAACGACTCATAATTATTTTTTGAGTAGCCGCCAACTCTTGTAAAAAAACCATAGGTAATTTTTGGAAATTTAATTTGACTAATATTTAAATATATTTTTTTCATCTAGGAAGATAAAATTAGAAATTTGAAGTCTTTACCCATTTTATCATTCTTTATTAATTTATTATATTGGTTTTCAATTATTTTTTTTTTGTCAATTGATAAATTTTTAGTTAAAATATTTTTTCTTTCAATAATCCCATGTGATATTAAAAAATCTTTTTGCGAAGAGAATAATAGAATTTTTAAATTATTTTTTTTACCAATATTTATCAATTCTTTGAAATTTATATGAGAAGAAATATCCTGTTTGCCTAAATTATCGAAAAAATGTGTTTTTTTATGAGATGATACAGATTGGAGAGTGAAATTACTCAGTGTGTTTTCGTATCCATAATCTACAGTTATAATCAATCCTTTATTTTTGTATACATGTTTGCACAATTTATTAAAGTATTCTTTTCTTTCAAATGAGATTTCAACAATCTTACTTTGATTATTTTTATTTAAATATGCCATTATTTTCTTGTCTCTGACTTTCTCATCTTTTAGAAAAAATTTTTTTTCTAAAAGATTATAATCAATAGTTTTTTCTTTCCAATATTCGCTTTTGTAGAACAATCTCACGGGTAGACAATCAAAAAATTCATTTGAATAAATTATGCTTGGAAGCTTAGATCTAATGTTAAAATCATAAAGCCATTTAGTATTTTTGATGTTTAATGAGTTTATTTTTTGTTTTTGTAATTTTATAAGATTAATATTTTTTTCTATTAATTTAATATTGGCTAATTTGATAAATTGTTTATTTAACTTTCCAACCCTAACAATATCTTCTATTAATGTTCCTGTTCCAGGACCTAATTCTATTAAGTTAAACTTTGATTTTATGTGCTTTGTCCAAAAATTTAAAATATAAGCTCCAATAATTTCCCCGAACATTTGTGAAATTTCTGGTGAAGTAATAAAGTCTCCTTTAATACCAATGGGTAAAGATGATTTATAATAAGAGTTTTTTTTATAGAGGCATAATGAAATAAATTCATCTATTTTTAAAGATCTTTTTTTTTCTTTAATTTTTTTAATTAGTATTTTTTTTATTTCCATAATTTGTAAAAATTATAATGCCAATTATTATAAGTGGAATGCTAAGAATTTGCCCTAATGAGATAAAATTAAATAATAGTCCAATATGATAATCAGGTTCTCTTAAAAATTCTATAAGATATCTAAACAAACCATAAAAAAATAAAAAAAGACCACTAATCTGCCCAACATTCTTTTTGGATTTATTTTTAAAATAATACATTATTAAAATAATAAATAATATCATTCCTTCAAAAAAAGCTTCATAAATTTGGGAAGGGTGCCTAGGGTTTAAATCAACTTCAGGGTAAATAATTGCAAATTTAAAAGAAGTAATTTTTCCATAAAGTTCATTATTAATAAAATTAGCAATTCTACCTAAAAATAAACCTATGGGCGCTACTATTGAAACTAGATCAGCTAAATAGTAAAATTCAATATTGTTTTTTCTACAAAATATATAAATAGCAATGATTATTCCAATTAAACCTCCATGAAATGACATTCCGCCCTCCCAAATTCTAATCATATATAAAGGGTCACTTATAAATTTACTAAATTGATAGAAAATAACGTAACCTATTCTGCCTCCAAGTATTACCCCGAGGATTGACCAAATAAAAAAACTATCAATTTGTTTATTTGTTATAGCGTTTATTGATTTTTTATTTATAAACTTAATTAGTGTTGAACCAGCTATAAAACCAATAATATATGCTAAACTATACCATCGAATATCAACAAAGCCTAAAGAAAGAATTACAGGATCTATTGCAGGTTTTGTTAAAATCATTATATCTAATTAAACAATAAATTAATGGTTAACAAAAATAAAATATTATCTGATATTTCTAAAATGGCTGTTGATGCAATGAGCACATTTTCAGGTTTAAAGAAAGAAATAGAGACTATCGTCGACCTTCAAGTTAATAAAATCCTTAACAAGATGAATATTGTAAAAAGAGATGAATTTGAAGTATTAAAAAAAATGGTTCAAAAAGTTTTGATAGAGAATGATAAATTAAGAAATAAAAGAAAAAAAGTTAAAAAATCAGCAAGTAAGCAAAAATCTAAAATTATCAAAAAAAAGCGTAAAACTTAGGTTTTATTCACAGTTTATTTTAATAATAAGCAAATAAGCTTGCTAGAAGCCAATTGGTTCTAGTAGAACTATATATGGTAGTGTTTTTGATAGATGTTACTATATAAAGTATGGAAACTGAAAATTTTACTTTAAACCCAATTGATATTGTGGAAGATGTTGTTTATCAGAAGAAGTGGAATTTTAGCAGAGCTGCGGATCACGAGTTAGTAGCAGAGTTAGCATCAAAATGGTGCGAGTATAGAATGTATTTTTCTTGGTCTGAAAATATAAGTGCAATGAGTTTTACAGTAACTTTTGATTTTAGATTTCCTAAATCGCAGTTTAATGTAGCCTATGAACTTCTTTGTTTAATAAACGAAAGATTATGGATAGGGCATTTTGATATTACAAGTAAAAATGGTATACCAGCTTATCGGCATACTGTTTTTTCAAATAATAATCATCTACTTCATAAACAACTTGAAGATTTGCTAGATATAGGGATATATGAATGTGAAAAATATTACCCTTCTTTTCAGCAAGTTTTATTTGAAAGCATTCCTCCAAAAGAAGCAATAAAATTTGCTAATTTCGAAATTATTGGACAAGCTTAAAAATTATATAATTTTTTTTAAAAATGTATAATTATTTATTTATTTATGAATAATATATTAATTATTGGTTGTGGCCATATGGGTTCTGCTCTGTTAGAAGCATGGTCTAAAGATAGTCTATATAATTTTTATGTTATAGATCCATTAAGATACAAATCTATAAATAAAAAATTTAAATCAAGCCAAGTTAGATCTTATAAAAAAATTTCAGAAATAGAAAATACAAAAAAATTTGATATTGTTTTCTTAGCGATTACTCCACAAGTTGCAAGTGAGTCATTGAAATTATATAAGAAATTAAATTTTAAAAAATCATGTTTATTGGTAAGTATTCTAGCTGGTAAAAAAATTATTTTTTTTAAAAAATATTTTCCTAGAATAAAACAAGTTATTAGAGTTATGCCAAATATGCCTGCATTAGTGGGGCAAGGAGTTTCGTGCTTAATTAGTAACAAAGCTGTTTCTAAAATAAATAAATATAAAATTCAAAAGTTATTTTCAAAGATTGGATTAACCATTTGGCTTAAATCTGAGAACGATATAGATGCTGCAACTGCAATTTCTGGAAGTGGACCAGGTTATGTTTTTTTTATAATTGATGCTCTTGAAAAAGCTGCAAATAAATTGGGTTTAGGGGAGGAGGTAAGTAAAAAAATGATATTTCAAACTTTTTTAGGATCTTTAAAGTTGCAAAAACAAACTAAACATAGTGCTTATAAGTTATCTAAAACTATTGCAATAAAAGGGGGTACTACAGAAGCAGGATTGAATGTAATGAAGAAAAAAAATATTCATAAAATCTTTTCTGATGCATTATTGTCTGCGTATAAACAAGCAAAAAAACTTGGAAAAAAATAAAATGAATAAACAAAATATTGAAATAGCTGAAAAAACTTTGCAAATGCTAAAAAAAAAATCTTGGGATAAAATTTCAATAAATCAAATTATAAAAAAAAATCACAAAGCAAGAAAATCTATTAATACAAAAAAAGACTTATTAATAAATATAAATAGGTATGTGGATTTTCATTTAAAACAAAAAATAGTATCTATCGATGAGTCTAATACAAAAGATATGCTTTTTGAATTAATTATGTTAAGATTTGATATACTACAACAACATCGGGATTCTTTTTTAAGTTTGTTTAACTTTTACAAATCTAGACCTCAAAAGTCTCTAGTTTTAATTCCATCCTTTTTAGAAAGCATGTTTTTAGTTGCATCAATAGCAAATATTGACATTCATGGCTTGAAAGGTTCTTTAAAAATAAAAGGAATTTTTATAACTTATTTTGCAACATATTTTGAATGGTTGAATGACAAATCACAATCTTTAGATAAAACTATGATTGCTTTAGATAAGAATTTAGATAGATTCTCAAAAATTTTAAATTATCTTTAAAAATGAAAAAAATTATTACTTATTCAGATTTTGAAAAAATTGACATAAGAGTTGGTACAATTATTGATGTAGAAAAAAATGACAAATTAAAAAAGCCTTCTTTTGTTTTAAAAATTGATTTTGGCGAAACTATTGGTATTAAAAAAAGTTCTGCCCAACTAAGAAAAAATTATTCACGAAATCAATTATTAAATAAGCAAATTGCTGCTATAATAAATTTTGAACCTAAACAAATAGGTAATTTAATTTCTGAAGTTTTAGTTTTAGGTTTTCCTGACACTGATTTTGAGCCAGTTCTAGTTTCCCCTGATAAAGAGATAAAGAATGGGGGAAATTTATATTAATTATATAGGAAGTAGAATGGTTGTTTTTAATCCACCAAGTTCTGACTTGCCAAGTTTAATATCTCCTCCGTGAGATCTGATTATATCTCTTGAAATTGATAATCCTAATCCGCTTTCTCCTTTTAGTTTGTTTCTAGATGGATCCAAAGTAAAAAAAGGTTTAAATACATCTTCATAATTTTGATTAGGTATGCCAGGGCCATTATCATCAATAATTATTTCACATCCATCTGAAATTAAATTAATAGATACTTTTATTTTTTTTGCGTATCTTAGAGAATTATTAATAATATTTTGAAATGCTCTTTTAATTTGTAAAGGTCTCCCTGATGTTTCAATCCTCTGAAAGTTATCAATTTTAACATCAACTTCATCTTTATTAATATTTTTTGAAATTTCATTAATTATTTCATTAATTGATATATTTTCGATTGGTTCAGGGGTTTCAGTTCTAACAAAACTAACATAGCTATCGAGCATAGCTGTCATTTCTTTAATATCTAATTCAAGTTCAGATCTTGCTTTTTCATTTTTCATTAGAGATAACTGTAATTTCATTCTAGTTAATGGAGTTCTCAAGTCATGACTTACACCTGCCAACATATCAGTTCTTTGTTTTAAAAATCTTTTTATTCTCGTTCTCATTTGGTTAAAAGCATTAGCTGTTTGTCTGATTTCTGTTGCACCTGAGCTTTTAAGTTCAGGAGCATCTAAACCTCTACCGAATGTTTCAGCAATGATTGATAACCTTTTCAGAGGTCTTAATTGTTTACTCATAAAAAAATATGAGAAAAATAATAATATTAATGATGAAAAAATCATCCAAAGTAAGAATACAAAAGCAGAGCCACTATATAAGCGATCTTTATGGACATTGAATACTATTAAATCGTTATAGCGTTGTATCTCAATTCTAACTCCTTGATTCAAATTCGAAAGATCGTAGAAAAAGGGTCGATTCAAATCTTCTAAAGCTTGTTTTAATCTAGTTGATAAAATTCCTCTTGCAGGCTTAGTATAAAATGGATTTAATTTAGTTTCGGGTAAATAATTTATTTCCATTTTAAAATCTTCTTTTGCTAGTTTGATTGCTTTTGCCTTTAAATCTTGATCAATGAGTTTAACAATGACGTTAATATCAGCTGCTACAGATTGACATAAACGTTTTGATATAATGCTCCATGATGTTTGATAAAAAATAGCACAAGTTACAGTTACCAAAATAATTATTGGTACAAAAACTATAATAATTGATCTTCCAAGTAGAGAAGAAGGTATTAATTTTTTGATTATCATGTTTGATTGCATATTAATTGATAACCTTTACCCCTTATGGTTTTGATATATTGAGGAAACTTAGGATTAGATTCAATTTTTTGTCTTAAACGAGTTATCTGAACATCAACTTTTCTTAACTCAGTCTCGTCATATTCTTTATCAGCTAATTCCTCCCTTAGTACAATTTGATTTCTTTTATCTATTAATTTAACCAAGAGGTTGTGTTCACTTTCAGTTAAGTGAACGATATTTCCATTTTTTTTTTAATACTAATTCTTTTTTGTTGTAGATATAACTACCAAAAGCAATATTCATCTCGTTTGTATTATTAGATTTATAAAAATTTAATAAATTTTTAATTCTCAAATAAAGCTCTTCAGGTTCGAAAGGTTTAGCTACATAATCATCAGCGCCTAGTTTTAAACCTGAAATTTTATTAACATCTTCACCCATTGCTGTTAACATAATAATTGGAGTTAAGTTTTTTTTTTTTATAATTGATATAAGCTCAATTCCATCACCACTAGGCATCATTCTATCAAGTATTATTAGATCAAAAATAAAAAACTTAAAAATTTCTTTTGCACTTTCAAAATCATCACATAATAAAACATTATAATTTTTTTCATTAAGATAATCTTTTAAAAGATCTCTCAATCTTGCATCATCATCAACAATTAAAATATTTTTCATTAAAAGTTATTAATTTCATTAAATTTTTTTTTATTACTTTCTTCAATCATTGCATAAAGAATTTTTTTGAATCCATTTATATTGTTTTCATCAAAATTTCTTATAACTCTTCTTATCTTATTAATTTGTATGTTTGATAGTTTTTGTTCTAGCTCTATTCCTTTTTTTGTAAGAGATAACATTTTTGTTCTTTTATCTTCTCCTATTGATACAAATATATATTTTTCTTTTACCAATTGATTTAATACCCTTGATAAACTTTGCTTAGTTATTTGAAGTATTAAAAGCAATTCTTTTATAGTTATATTATTCTTTTTACCCACAAAATATATTACTCGGTGATGAGCTCTACCAAAGTATATTTTGTCAAGAATTTTATCTGGACCATTTGTGAAATCTCTATAACAAAAAAATATCAGTTCTATAATTTTTCTTATTTCATTTTCGCTAAGATAAAGGGGATTTAATAACTTATTTAGGTCAGCCATATTGACTTAATTATGCATCACTGATAGTCACTTGTCATTGAAAAAATTAAATAATTTATTTTATGACTAAATCATTTGATAATAGAAAAGGCTGGATATGGATGAATGGCAAATTTATTCCGTGGACTGATGCAAAAAGTCATATTATTAGCCAAGGGCTTCATTATGCAAGCGCAGTTTTTGAGGGTGAGAGAGCTTATAAAGGCAAGATATTTAAATCAAAGCAACATACAAAAAGACTTTTCAAATCTGCAAACATTATAGGTATTACAATACCTTTTACTGAGAATGAAATAAATCAAGCAAAATCTGATTTAATTAAAAAAATGGATTATCAAGATTGCTATGTTCGTCCAATAGTATGGAGAGGTAGTGAGCAAATGGGTTTATCTACCTTTAATGCTAATATCAATGTTGCTATTGCTGTATGGGATGATTGGGCTTCTTATTTTAAAATTGAGGATCGTAAAGCTGGATTAAAATTAATAACCTCTCCTTGGAAAAGACCAGCTCCAGATACAGCTCCATACGAAGCAAAAGCTTCTGGACCTTATATAATTTGCACAATGTCTAAAGAATTTGCTGAAAAAAAAGGATACCATGATGCTTTAATGTTGGATTATAGAGGATATGTAGCTGAAGGAACAGGCGCAAATATATTTTTTATTAAAGACAGCAATATTCATACACCTATTCCAGATTGTTTCTTAAATGGCATAACACGCCAAACAGTTATTGAAATGGTAATCGATCAAGGTTTTACAGTTTTAGAAAAACATATTAAGCCTGAAGAAATTTCAAATTATGATGAAGCATTTTTAACAGGTACAGCAGCTGAGATTACGCCAATACAATCTATAGATCAAGTATCTTTTAAAACAGGAGATAATTCTACAACATTTCAATTTATGAAAGATTTTACAGAATTAGTTAATAAATCTTAATTTAAAATTATAACCATTTGCTTTTATTATAATAAAATTCTTTTTTCCAAAATGGTGCATCTTTTTTTAAATAGTTCATTATGTAATGGCATGATTCAAAACTCTGTTTTCTATGTTTTGAAAAAGTTGCAACTAAAACAATCTTCTCATTAACTGCCAGTTTACCATATCTATGAATCACAAGGGTGTCAGATAAAGACCATTTTTTTGATGCTTTTTTGCAGATATCCTCAAGTTTTATTTTAGCCATATCCTTATAAACTTCTAAATAGATACCATTAACTTTTTTTTTATTGTTTTCATTTCTTACATATCCAATAAAAGTTGAGATAGCCCCTACATTTAAATGAATCTTTTTAATTTTTTTTAATTCTAATTCAGTATTAAAATCTTTTTTTTGAATTTTAATCATTATCCACCACTAACAGGTGGAAAAAAAGCAATTTCATCGTTTTTATTTAAAGATATATTCTGTATTGTATATTTGTTATTGACAGCAGTCCTAATTAAATCTTTCTTAAAATGTTTTTTTAATTTAGGGTATTTTATCTCAAGATGTTTTTTTAGTTTAGTTACATTTTTAATAGATTTGTCATTACATAACTCATAATCTTTTTGAGTGATTTCTTTTAACCAAGAAAAATATCTTATTTTCATTATAAATGTTTGATACCAGATTTAAGATAATCAAATCCCGTATATAATGTTAATATACCGGCTGACCACAGAGCTATTTTACCAATTAGTAATACAGGTAATAAAGTTATTTGGCCTTCTGATAGTATTAGTAAAGCAAGTGCGATTAATTGGATAGAAGTTTTTAATTTAGCGATTCTTGATACTGGAACACTTATTTTGATTCCTGCTAAATATTCTCTTAATCCAGAAACTGCTATTTCTCTTAATAAAATGATAAGGGCTGGTATTGTTTCCCAATCCGCAATGATTCCTTTTGAAGTTAAAATTAAAATTACAGCTGCTACCAACAACTTGTCTGCTATTGGATCTAGAAACGTACCAAAGTTTGTTATTTCGTTTCTAATTCTGGCAATATATCCATCAAAATAATCTGTAATACTAGCAACGCCGAAAAGCACAAAAGCTAACCAAGCATAAAATGGGCTTTTTAAATAAATACAAATTACGATAATAGGAATTACTAATATTCTTGCAATTGTGAGAAAATTTGCAATATTTAATTTCATTAATTTTTTTTAAACAATATTAAATTATTATCTATTAAAAAATTCATAAAGGTCGTTGATAAGTGATTTAGGTAAATTTTTAACTTCTTTTAATTCATTTAATGAAGCATTTTTAATTCCTTCAATACTACCAAAGTGCAATAAAAGCATTTTTTTTCTTTTCGGGCCTATTCCCGGAACATTATCAAATATAGATTCAAATGAAGTTTTTGTTCTTTTAGACCTATGACTTGTTATAGCAAATCTATGAGCTTCGTCTCTTATGCGCTGAATAAAATGTAAAAGAGCATCATTAGCTTTTAGTCTTATATTTTTATTATCTAAATGTATAATTTCTTTTCCTGCTTTTCTGTCTCTACCTTTAGAAATACTCATCAATTTAATTTTGCACAAGTTAAATTTTTTAATAATTCTATTTACTATTTTGAACTGCCCCCTTCCTCCGTCAATGATTATAATATTTGGATATGGCATTTCATTTATGGGCTGTAATTTTTTTAATCTTCTTGTAAGAACTTCTTCCATCATATAATAATCATCTAATTTTGATAAATTTTGTTTTTTAATATCAAAGCGAATATTAAATTTTCTATAATTTTTTGAGCTAAAACCCTCTCTATCAACAACAACCATTACACCTATAGGATCTTTGCCAAAAGTATGACTATTATCATAAATCTCTATTCTATCAGGAAGTTTATCCATATTAAGTAAACTTTTTAATTTTTTTAAAGCTGATGTATGTGATTCAATATTTGCATGTTTTAATTTAATATTTTCTAAAGCGTTTTTTTCTGCTAAATGAATATGTTGCAATTTTTCACCTGATTTTGGCTGAATAATTTTAATTTTATTTTTATTTTTCAAATTAAGAGTTTTTTCTACCTCTTTAAAATTATTTTGATTTAAATTGATTAAAATTCTTGGAGGAACTTCTTTATCTGAATAAAATTGATAGAGAAATGATTCTAAGATTTCTTCTTTTTGACTATTTTCATGATGAATAGGAAAAAATGATTTGTTTCCATAATTACTTCCATTGCGATAAAACTTACCATGAATACAACTTTTGTTATTATGAAGTTTGATTGCAAAAATATCAATATTTCTCATTTCTTTAATATACACTGATTGATATTTTTGAATTTGATTAATAGATTGTATTCTGTCTCTAAGCCGTGCAGCTTTTTCATATAATTGTTTTTCACTAGCTAAATTCATTTGAGCTATAAGTTTTTTTTCAATTTTTTTTGTATTACCTTTCAAAAATTTTTTAGAATCTTCAATACTTTCTTTGTAATTTTTCTCAGATATATATTTTACGCAAGGAGCGCTACATCTTTTAATATCATACAACAAGCATGGTCTTGATCGATTATTAAACGTTCCTTCTGAACAACTTCGAAGTAAAAATGCTTTTTGCAAAGCAACAAGTGTTGAAGTTGCAACTGTAGGAGAAACGAAAGGGCCATAATAATCCCCTTTAATTTTTTTTGCTCCTCTATATTTTTGTATTCTTGGGAACTTATATTCTTTATTAATAAGAATATATGGAAATGATTTATCATCACGTAAAATTATATTAAATTTTGGTTTGTATTTTTTTATTAGTGTACATTCAAGTAATAAAGCTTCTACCTCTGTGTTAGTTACTGAGAAATTCACTGCTTTAGTTTGAGAAACCATTCTTTGAAGTCTACGAGTTAAGTTATTTAAAGAAGTATAATTTAATACTCTTTTTGCTAAATTTTTTGCTTTACCGATATATAGTATCTTTCCATATTCATCTTCCATTTGATATATTCCAGGTTTTTGTGGGAGATTTTTTGCGATAAATTTAATTATTTCTTGTCCCTTAAAAGATGGAAGTTTTTCCAGATTAGATAGTTTCTGGCTTTTATTTTCTTTAATATTGTCTTTCAATAATTTAAGCATATTTATAAGTAGATTATGTTTTAAATTTATTATAGTTCAATTTTAAAATTAATCATATTGATGGTTAACAAATATATTATACTTGATATGGGAGAGTTTAGATGGCGAAAATGACTACTGAAGAAGCTTTTGTTAAAGTTTTACAAATGCATGGTATTCAGCATGCTTTTGGGATTATTGGTTCTGCATTTATGCCAATTTCTGATTTATTTCCAAAAGCAGGAATTACCTTTTGGGATGTTGCGCATGAAGCAAATGGTGGATTAATTTGTGATGGATATACAAGAACTACTGGAAAAATTGCTATGTGTATAGCGCAAAATGGTCCTGGTATAACTGGATTTGTTACTCCTATAAAAACAGCTTATTGGAATCATACACCAATGCTTCTAGTAACTCCTCAAGCAGCAAATAAAACAATCGGTCAAGGTGGTTTTCAAGAAGTTGAACAAATGAATTTGTTTAAAGATATGGTTTGTTACCAAGAGGAAGTTAGGGATGCCACTAGAATTGCAGAAGTTTTAAATAGAGTAATATCAAAAGCTATAAGAGGTTCTGCCCCAGCCCAAATTAATGTTCCAAGAGATTTTTGGACACAAGTTATAGATATTGAGTTACCTCCAATTATAAGCATGGAAAGAGCATCTGGTGGAAAAGATGCTATTAAAAAGGCAGCCAATTTTTTATCTCAGGCCAAATTTCCAGTTATATTATCGGGAGCAGGAGTAATATTATCAGATGCAATTAATGATTGTAAAGAACTTGCTGAAAAATTAGATGCACCTGTTGCATGCGGCTATCAGCATAATGATAGTTTTCCTGGAAGCCATCCTCTTGCCTTAGGACCTCTTGGATATAATGGATCTAAGGCCGCTATGGAGATTATTTCAAAAGCAGATGTTGTTTTGGCATTAGGGACTAGATTAAATCCATTTTCTACACTACCTGGTTATGGAATAGATTATTGGCCAAAGGATGCTAGTATAATTCAAGTAGATATTAACTCTGATAGAATTGGTTTAGCAAAAAAAATTAGTGTTGGAATCTGTGGAGACGCTAAGCTTGTAGCTCAGCAAATAATAAAAAATCTTTCACCTTCTGCTGGTGATTTAGGAAGAAAAGAAAGAAAAGCATTTATTCATCAAACAAAATCTGCTTGGCTCCAAACATTAACAAGTATGGATCATGAAGAAGATGACCCTGGAACAAGTTGGAATAAAGATTCAAGAAATCGTGATCCTGAAAGAATGTCACCACGAATGGCTTGGAGAGCAATACAGGCTGGATTACCAAAAAATGTAATTATTTCTAGTGATATCGGAAACAATTGTGCAATTGGTAATGCATATCCAACGTTTGAAGAAGGAAGAAAGTATTTAGCTCCAGGTTTGTTTGGTCCATGTGGTTATGGTTTTCCTTCTATCTTAGGCGCTAAAATTGGTTGTCCTGATACACCAGTAGTAGGCTTTGCAGGAGATGGCGCCTTTGGAATAAGTATGAGTGAAATGACTTCATGTAATAGAAAAGAATGGCCAAATATTACTATGGTAATATTTAGAAACTATCAGTGGGGTGCAGAAAAAAGAAATTCTATTCTTTGGTATGATAATAATTTTGTTGGTACTGAACTTGATCCTGAATTAAGTTATGCAAAAATTGCAGAAGCTTGTGGCTCTAAAGGGATTGTTGTTAAAAATGCTGAAGAATTAACACAATCAATTAAAACTAGTTGTGAAGAACAACAAAAAGGTATTACAACTTTTATTGAAGTAATTCTTAATCAAGAATTAGGAGAGCCTTTTAGAAGAGATGCAATGAAAAAACCCGTAGAAGTAGCTGGAATTAACTCTTCAGATATGCAAAATAAATAAAAAAAGTAATTATTTAATAATTAAAATGATAATTAGTAATTAGTGAATTTAATTTTTCTTTTAGTTGGTCTTGCACTATTAGTATTTGGTGCTGAAATAGTTGTACGTGGGTCCGTTAGTTTAGGAAAAAAATTAAATGTCTCACTTTTTGCAATAGGTATAGTAATAGTTGCTGGAGGAACTTCATTGCCTGAATTAGCAAGTGCAATAAATGCAGTTGTGAGTAATCATTCTGATTTAGCTGTTGGAGCAGTTGTAGGTAGTAATATTGCAAATCTAATTCTCATAATGGCAGCCACTTCATTTTTAGTACCAATTGAGAATATTAATCAAAATCAAATAAATCAAGCATGGATGAATATATCGTTAGCTATTATTCTTATTTTAATGAGTTTTTTCTTATTGCCTTTCAATTATTTATATGGGTTCATTGCATTACTTATTTTATTTCTTACTATGTTTATTCAAGTTAAGAAAGGAGTTATAGATGTTTCAGATATTAGTGAAAAAAGGGATTATTCTTCCATACTATCAATAGTATTTATTATTTTAGGTATTTTTTTATTGATTTATGGCTCAGATTTATTTGTAGATTCCGCAATAGAAATAGCAAACAATCTAAATATTCCAGAAGCTATTATAGGTATTTCTTTGGTTGCATTTGGTACTTCATTGCCTGAGTTAGCGGTCGGAATATTAGCAGCAATTAAAAGGAAAGTTGATTTTGCTCTAGGAAATGTACTAGGCTCAAATATTTATAATGTTCTTGGAGTTTTAGGTATATCTTCATTTTTTGGTAATTTTACTATTCCAAAAATAATTTCAGAACAGGATTTATATTTTATGCTTTTTGTTACTATTATGGTTTTAGGTTTTATGTTTTTTATAAAAAAAATTGGTAGAACATATGGATCAATAGGCTTAGTCATGTATTTTAGCTATATTTTTTTTATTTATAATTAATATTTATAACATTTTTTTTTCTTCTAAAACTTTTCTAGCTACTTTGAAGCATTCTAGCGCCTGAGGCACACCACAGTATATTGCAATCACATGGATTATAGATCTAATTTCTTTTTTGGAGACACCATTAGTTATTGCACCACGACAATGAATTTCCCATTCTGTCATTTTTCCTAACGCTCCTATCATAGAAAGATTCATCATAGATCTTGTTTTCGCATCTATAGTTTCATCTCCCCAACCAAAACCCCAACACCATTCAGTCATAGCTTTTTGAAAGGGTAATGTAAAATCATCTGCATTTTCTAAATTTTTTTCAACATACTCAGCTCCAAGTGTAGCTTTTCTTTTTTCTAAACCTTTTTTAAATAATTCTTCATCCATATTCACTCCTTGATTTAATATTTATAACTTTATTACATTTTTCTAGCAATACA